>Ga0208261_1000668_pt1 | contig 13160 bp, 16 predicted proteins | sample Knorr_S7_td_DCM__FD_185595 | JGI IMG/M metagenome (GOLD analysis project Ga0208261, IMG submission 185595) | Marine microbial communities from Southern Atlantic Ocean transect - Knorr_S7_td_DCM_ad_131m_LV_B (SPAdes) (version 3) | ecosystem: Environmental > Aquatic > Marine > Oceanic | place...
GAAGAATATATTTGCTCCTGAAGGCCAAGCTGCTTGCATCTTTAAAGTTTTCGGAGCACCGAATGCAATGTTTGGCATTGCAACTGTTGCTGCCGCTGCTGCTCCTGTTACTGCAGCTGCTTTAAAGAACTTACGTCTTGAAGGAGTCTTAACTCCTTTGATCGTTTTTTTTGACATATGTCCCCCTTAATTATTAATAATTAGAAATATTTAAACATATAAATTTTTGAGAGTCCCACCTTAATTGTAATATTTTGACGCTTACAACTTTTACTAGAATAATGTTATTATTACTTAATTTACTTTGTTTTTACAGCTTCCATTTTTAAAGAACTCATCAATATTATCTATTGCCAAATCCGCCATTGCTGTTCGAGTATGTTTTGAGGCACTACCTAGGTGAGGAAGAATAAATGCACTTTTATGTTTTAAATATCCAGGATTTAAATTTGGCTCCCCTTTGTATACATCTAATCCAACGGCATAAACTTTTCTTCTATTTAAAGCTTCTATTAAATCATCGTCATTTACAATATCTCCTCTAGCAACATTAGTTACTACTGCTCCTTGTGGTAAATATTCTAGAGTTTCTTTATTAATTAAATCAGTTGTTTCTTTTGTAGCAGGACAACAAACTGATAATACATCAGAAACACTTAAAAAACTTTTAAGATCTTTATGATAGATTGCTCCATTTTCTTTGTCGTCACTAAGTTTTGATCGATTATGATAATGTACTATCATGCCCAAGGATTTTGCAATATGTGCAATTTTTCTTCCAATTCTACCCATCCCTAAAATTCCTAATCTAGTTCCTGTTAATTGTTTTCCTATCAAATAATCGGCAGACCATTTCCAATTTGAACTTTTAGCAGCTTCTATACCCTCTGGCACCCTTCTACATGCGCCTAAAATTAATAAAATTCCAATCTCAGCTGTTGCATCTGTCAAAACCTCTGGGGTGTTGGTAACTATAATGTTTCTTTTTTTTGCTGCCTCTAAGTCAATATTTCCAAATCCTACCGCAAAGTTTGATAGTATCTTAACACTATTAGGCAATTTGTTTATTGTTTCTGCATCTAGTTTATCAGTTAGAGCAGATAATATTCCGTCACAACCATCGCTAAGTTTTATTAATTTTTCCTGAGAGTATAATTCATCGTTAATATTAAATTTCGCATCAAATATTTTTGAAGCTTTATCTTCACTAGATCTTAACAGCCTTCTAGTAATAAGAATTTTTTTCATTTGAATAATTAATTTAAATCAAAAATCTTACCAGGATTCATAATGTTATTTGGATCAAGAGTTCTTTTTATGGATTTCATTACTGGAACGTTATCTCCATGCTCTTTCAAAAGATAATCTTTTTTGTGAAGACCAATACCATGCTCCCCTGTAATAGTCCCATTAAGCTCTAAAGTTTTTTTAATTAGTAAATCACTGAATTCTCTTATCTTTTTATATGTTTCTTTTTTTTGAGGATCATAAGGTAAAATTACATGAAAATTTCCATCCCCTAGATGTCCAACCATTGGGGCTCTTAGTCCAAATTTTTTTGTCTCTTCTTCTGCAAAATTTACACACTCAGTAATTTTTGAAATTGGAAGACATACATCTGTAGAATAAACCCTTCCATTTTTTATCAATGCTTTTACAGAATAATAAACATCCCAACGGGCTTGCCATAGTTTATTTCTCTCTGCTAAATCTTTTGCCCATTTAAAAGAGCTTCCGTTATTATCATTTGAAATTTCTTCTACAACTTTAATATTCTCCTTGTTGGATGACTCTGATCCGTGGAATTCAAAAAATAAAGTCGGCAGGACTTTAAGGTCTTTTAGTTTTGAATAGTTAATGCTGATATCCATTTGATCTTTATTTAACATTTCTATCCTAGCAATCGGTACACCATATTGAATTATCTGTTGTGCTGTCTTAACTGCATCCTCCAAAGTTTGAAAATGACAAACCGCGCTCATAATGCTCTCTGGGATTGGGGAAAGTCTTAATTGTATTTCAGTTATAATTCCAAGTGTACCCTCTGAGCCAATAAACAGATTTGTTAAGTTATATCCTGCAGAGGTTTTTTTTGTCCTGCTTCCTGTATTAATAATATCTCCATTAGGAAGAACTACTGTTAGACCAGTGATAACAGTCTTCATTGTCCCATATTTTACAGCCATTGTTCCTGAGGCTGATGTTGAAGCCATGCCTCCAATAGCTGCGTTAGCTCCAGGGTCTATTGGAAAGAAAACTCCATCTTCTCTTAAATAATCGTTTAATTGTTCTTTAGTAACGCAGGCCTGAACTCTACAATCAAAGTCTTCAACATTCACGCTTAAAACTTTATTCATTTTTTCTAAAGAAATTGTAATACCTTTATCATTACCTACGACATTTCCCTCTAAAGAAGTGCCTGTTCCGAATGGTACGACTGGTATTTTATGATCGTTGCAAAGTTTTAGAATCTTAGAAACCTCAGAATTTGTTTCTGGAAAAACTACAGCCTGAGATAAAACAGGATCATAGGTATCTTCGCCTCTGGCATAATTGGTTCTAGTAGATACAGATGTAGAAAATCTGCCATTAAAAATCTTTTTTAATTCTGACTGAACCTGTTCATTCATATTGACAATATTAGTTGAAATTTAAATAAAATACAGCTTATTTAGCTAACATTTTTTTAATATTTTCAAGAGCTTCTGATATGTTGGCTTGCGAAGCTGCAAAACTAAATCTTACGTAATCCTTTGCAGTTTTTCCAAATGCTGTTCCTGGCACTATAGCTACCCCTGCTTCATGCATACACTTTTTTGCAAACTCTGAACCATTCATGCCTGTTCCGATAACCTTTGGAAAAGCATAAAATGCTCCTCCTGGCAAACTACATTCAACGCCGGGTAAATTATTTAAACCTTCATGAATAAGTTTTCTTCTAATTGTAAATTTATTCATCATCTGATTTATTGAATCATCAGATCCATCTAAAGCAGCAATTCCTGCAAACTGGGCTGCTGCATTCACACAAGAAACACTGTTTATCAATAATTTATTTACATGCTCTATTAACTTTTCTGGCCAGAAACTCCAGCCTAATCTCCAACCTGTCATTGAATACGCTTTACTCCATCCTTCTAGAACAATTAATCTTTCTCTTAATTCTGGATATTTAAAAAATGATGGCATTTCTTTTCCATCAAATATTTGTCTACTATAAATTTCATCACTTAAAATAGTTACGTGTGGATGTTTTTTAAGGCCTTCTGCTAAAACATCGATGTCTGATTTTTCAACAAAGCTGCCAGTTGGATTATTTGGGTTTATTAAAACTAATAATCTAGTTTTATCAGTTATCAATGATAAAATTTTTTCTGGGTTAAATTTTAGATCTTTATCTTCAGTTAAATCGTATGGGACAGGTTTTGCTCCTGTAAAGTTAATCATAGATTCGTAAATAGGAAATGCTGGTGTTGGATGAATAATTTCTACGCCTGGTTCACCAAAACATTGGATTGCATAACTCATCGTAGGTTTACCCCCTGGCATTATAATTATTCTTTCTGGGTCAATGTCTTGATTATATAATTTTTTAATCTTTCTAGTTACAGATTGTCTACACTCAAGAATTCCATTTGATAAAACATAACCATGATGACCATCATCCAGAGCTTTTTTTGCTGCTTCCACGATATGTTGTGGAGTTTTAAAATCTGGTTGACCTAGTCCAAGGTGTATCATTGGCTTGCCTGCAGCTTCCAATTTTTTTGCCTCAGCAAGAACACTAAAAGCTGTTTCTGTTCCCAATCTATCTAAACTTTTTGCTAGTTTCATAATTTGTTAAAAATTTTTTTAATTTCTATTTCTATAAATTAATTTTGAACTATTCAACTCTTTTAAATTCTTACATCCCATCAAAACCATATTTCTGTTTATTTCATCGTGCATATTTTTTAATAAAAGTTCTACACCTTGTTGACCGCCTGCGGCTAAAGAGAATAAGAACATCTTGCCAAAACTACATGCTTTAGCTCCTGCTGCAATAGCTTTTAGTACATGAGTTCCTCGTCTAACACCTCCATCTAAAATTATTTCAAGCTTATCACCTACTGCATCAGAAATTGCTTTTACTTGATCAAACGGAGATCGCGATCCATCAAGCTGACGTCCGCCATGATTTGAAATCATGATTGCTGTGCATCCAATATCTATAGCTTTTTTTGCATCTTCAACTGACATAACTCCTTTCAATGCAAAAGGACCGTTCCATTTCTTTGCGCAATACTCTGCATCTTTCCAACCCATTGCCGGATCATATTGCTCATTAATATATTCAATTACAGATTTAGATATATTTGTTCCTTTATCTGTTTTCTTCTTAACATTTGCTAATTCAAATTTTTTACCAGTTAAATAATTAAATACCCATTGAGGTCTCATCGCGAAGCTCATTAAACTTTGAAAGGTAAGTTTAGGTGGAGTTGTAAATCCTGTTCTATGATCTTTCTCTCTATTGCCTGCCACCAAAGTATCTACAGTTAAACACATTGCATCGAAACCAGATCTTCTTGATCTTGTGATTAAATCATCAGAAATTGATCTATCTTTATGAACGTAGAGTTGAAACAACTTTGGCCCACTAGAGATATTTGAAACCTCTTCAATAGTGTTATTCCCCATAGAAGACATACTATAAAAAGTATTAAATTTTTCTGCCGCTCTAGCTGAAGCTCTGTCTCCATCTGGATGATAAAGTCTTTGCATAGCAGCTGGTGAAAGAAAAATTGGCATATCAATTTTTCTACCAAATAATGTAGTGGACAGATCAGGTTTTCCAACACTAGCCAGAACATTGGGGACTAAATCGCAGTCATCAAAAGAATCGGTATTTCTTCTTAATGTTGACTCATCATCAGCTCCACCATCAATGTAATGAAAAATTGGGGAAGGCAACTTTTTTTTAGCAAGTTTTCTAAAATCTTCGAAGTTGTGACAATTTTTTAAACTCATTATCTTCTAAATCTTAAATTATTTCTATTAAGATCACTTATTTTTGTGCAACCCATTAATTTCATATCTCGCTGTAACTCCGCTTTGTATTGTCCTAAAGCTCTTTCCACTCCAGCTTGTCCTGCAGCTGCCAAGGCATATAAATAAAGTCTTCCTCCAGAACATGCTTTAGCACCTAGTGATAAAGCTTTAAGCATATGAGTTCCCCTATGAATTCCACCCTCACAAATTACATCTAATTTATCACCTACAGCATCAACAATTTCAGCAAGTTGATCGAAAGGAGATCGTGATCCATCAAGTTGTCTTCCGCCATGATTTGAAACCATTATACCTGTGCATCCGATATCAACTGCTCTTTTAGCGTCCTCAACGCTCATCACTCCTTTTAATGCAAAATGACCACCCCATTTAGAACAAAGTTTTTCAGCATCTTTCCAATTCATAGACTGATCCAACATAGTTGAAAAATATTTTCCAATAGAAGAATTGGTGCTAGTTCCCTCTTTAACAAAATCTTGAAGATGGGGTAGCTCAAACTTGCCTCTTGTTAAATAGTTTATTCCCCACATTGGTTTTGTGGCAAAACTAAACAAACTTGATAATGTTAATTTAGGAGGAGATGTAAAACCTGTTCTTAAATCTCTTTCACGATTTCCTCCAGTAATTGTATCTACAGTTAAAGCCATAACGTCAAACTTAGCAGCTTTAGCTCGTTCTAAACATGAGTCGTTCAAACCTCTGTCCTTGTGAAAATAAAACTGGAACATCTTTGGTGTATCAATCATTGAAGATATTTCTTCAACACTCACTGTGGCCAACGCCGAAACACCAAACATAGTATTAAATTTCTGAGCAGCTTTTCCTACTGCTCTTTCACCTTCATAATGAAAAAGTCTTTGTAAAGCTGTTGGTGCTAGATAAAAAGGTAGATCAAGTTTTTTTCCAAATATTGTAGTTGATAGATCTACATTTTCCACTCCTCTTAAAACATTTGGCACTAAATCTACGTCATCAAAAGCACTTGTATTTCTTGCATAAGTCACCTCATCGTCGGCAGCGCCATCAATGTAATGAAATATGGGAGAAGGTAATTTTTTTTTTGCTAGTTTTCTAAAATCTTTGAAGTTATGACAATCCTTTAAATTCATTTCTATTAAAAGTTTTTAGAAAATGTAATTTGCTGATTGTCTGTGCCTGGATTAGTGTCGCCCCAATCATTATTTGAAATATGGCTATAGCTTAAACCCAATTGTGAATTTTCAGAAAGATCAATGCCTACTTTAATTTCACTTTTAAATTCTAAAACACTTCCTAGATCTTTTCCGTCACCTTTTTCATAAAGCCCTGGTGTAAAACTTGGCAAAATTTTTAACGGTCCAACACCATACTGGCCTTCAACTCCTGTATACAAATAAAGTGAATTGTTTCCTGTCACAAATCCTCCTGAAACTGGAGAAAATTTTCCTAAAGGAGTGTCTCTAAATAAATCTGGATTTCTATGTTCCATGCCTAGCAAAGTCGATTGATCATCTCCTTCTTTATCGATGACATCAAAAGTCCCCAAATAAAAAGATATGTCTTTATTTGATTTATCTGCAAAAGCAGGACTTAACATATGAGCAAGCAGAGCTAAAAATATTAAAAACTTTAATTTCATAGTAAAAAAATACTATTAAATATCTCATAAGTATAGATATCTTTCAACTAATGATTGTCTCTTTTCTTTAAAAATAAAAATATTATTGTCCCACCTGCCACAAAAACTAAATAAGGAAATAGCCATAATACGAAATTAACTTTATTTAATGGAGGTTTATAAACAATCCAGTCACCATATTTCTCAATTAAAAATTCATAGATTTCTTTTTCTGTTTTGCCTTCTTTAATTTGATCCCTTACTACTAATTTGATTGTTTGGGCAAATTCTGAATTTGAATCACCTACTGATTGTCCTTGGCAAACTAGGCAACGTAAATTTTTAAAGATTTTATTAGAGTCTACTAAAGATGTTTCTGCATTAACAACATTTAAATTTAGTATAATTAAAAAAATTATTATTTTAATTTTCATTGCTTTCTTACAATCTGTTTAATGAAGTTATAATCATTTTTAGAAATAGGTCCGATAAATTTTTTTATAATTATTAAATCTTTATTAATTAATATACTTTCAGGAATGCCATAAATTCCAAAATTTATTGAATATTTACCAAACTCATCTCGTGCTATATCATCATACGGATCACCAAGATCTTTTAAAAATTTAAGAGCATTATTTTTTTTATCTTTAAAATTTACACCTAATATCTTTAGATTTTTTTCATCATTATTTAATTTAAGCAACGTTGCATGTTCATCTCGACAAGGAGCGCACCAAGATGCCCAAAAATTAATTAAAGTAAAATCATTTTTTTTTAAATCCTCTCCAGTGATTATTCTATTTTCACTAAAATGATCTAATTGTATATTTGTTATTTTCTGACCAACTAAATCTTTTGTGTCATAAATTGAGCTTTTGTTTAAACCAATAAAAAATACTCCAATAATAAATAAAATTAATGAAATTATAGATAATTTAATAATATTTTTTTGCATTTTTAAAGAACCTTAAAAAACCACCTAATGAAATAAAAATTACGGATATCCAGATCCACATCATAAAAGGTTTTTTTTGAAATTTAATATTATAATATTCTGATCTATCAATATTACTCATAGTTATATAATAGTCTTTTAATAAGTCAGATCTTATTGAGGCTTCATAAGTTATTGTGCTTGGTTTTTCATAAATTCTAATTTCTGGATAAAGAGATTGATTTAAGTTTTCATCAGATTTACTGATGTTGAATTCTCCGATAACTGCTTTGTAATTCTTAAAATCTTCTAATTTAAGATTTTGGAATTCTATAGAATAATTTTCAAAGACTTTTTTCTCTCCTACTTTTAGATTAAAATCTTTTTCTATAGAAAAGTTATAATTAAGCCCTATAAATAATATCAAAAATCCAAAAGCAAGGTGGGATATTACTCTAGGTAATTCGATATTTTGTTTTTTTAACGATTTGTATAAATCCATTAAAGAAGCAAAAACAAGAAAGAGAGCAGAAATTATTATAAAATTAGACATTAAACTATAACCTTGAAATAGATATATAATACAAAAGTTAATAAAAATTGAGGCTATTAAAATTTTAAATAATAAATTTAGATTATAAAATTTATTTTTAATCCACTTAATCCTTGGGCCCACTGACATAAAAAATAAAAATATTACAACTATAGGTATGATAACCGCATTATAAAAAGGTGGCCCTACGGAAACTTTGTGATCCGTTAAGACTTCAGTAAAAATTGGATAAATAGTACCTAATAATACTGTAATTAAATAAAAAATCATAAACCAATTGTTTATTAAGATAAAAGTCTCTTTGCTGTTTGAATTTAAATTATAGCTGTTATTTTTAAATTTACTGAAGAAAAGTAAAACTGAAGCAAAAATCATTAAACTTAAAAATATTAATATGTAAAGCCCTCGAGATGGATCGTTAGCAAAAGTATGAACTGAATTTAAAATTCCAGACCTAACCAAAAATGTTCCAGTAACGCTTAAAATAAAAGTTAATAGACAAAGTATAATGACCCAAAAATAAAGTAGATTTCTTTTCTCAAGTACAATCAATGAATGTAGTAAAGCGGACATTGCAAACCAAGGCAAAAGAGATGCGTTTTCAACAGGATCCCAAAACCAAAAACCTCCCCAGCCTAATTCATAATAAGCCCAAATAGATCCAGCTAAAATTCCTAATGTTTGAAAAGACCATGAAATTAAAACCCAGTTTTTAATTGATTGAGCAAATAATTTACCTGAGTAATTAGTTATCAAAGAAGCCATAGCCGCTGAAAAATAAATGGATGAACCTACAAAACCTACATAAAGCAAAGGTGGATGAATAGCTAAAGCAGGATCTTGTAAAATAGGATTTAAACCTAAGCCTTCCTTGGGTGTCGGTGAGACCATACTAAATGGATTTGAATTAAACAAAAGAAAAAATAAAAAACCAAGTATTAAAATGTTTTGTATGATTAAACTATAAATCCTATAATTTTTTGGATGATATTTATTGTAAAAAAGAAAAAAGAAAGAAAATATTGTTAAAATAATTGCCCATAATAATAAACTGCCTTCATGGTTACCCCAAGTTCCCGAGATTTTATAAAGAAATGGCTTCAAAGAATGAGAATTTTGATAAACGGTAATTATTGAGAAGTCAGAAACAATAAAAGCAGACACTAAAGTTAAGAAACAAATGATTATGAATGTGCTTTGAAATAAACAAAGATGATAAATTTTTTTACCTATTAAAATCTTGTTATTATTTAAATTTTTAAATGAAAAATAAATTATAGATATTCCTATTAATATATTTAAAGATAGTAAGGTATTTCCTATATTACTTAACATTTTTTTTCATTAAATCTTTTAACTCTGGAGGCATATATTTCTCGTCATGTTTTGCTAATATTCTATCAGCGATAAAAAAATTTTTATCTTTCAGTTTACCTTCGGCTACAACGCCTTTTCCTTCAGAAAATAGATTAGGTACTGTACCGCTATAACTTACAAAAATCTCATTTTTTAAATCTGTAATTACAAATTTAATTTCTTGAGCATTAATTTTTATAGAATTCTTTTTTACCATACCGCCAACTCTGATCTTTTTGTTAAAAATAATATCTTGGCTCAATTGAATATCTGTAGGTGATTTAAAATAGAGAATGTTACTAGTTAATGATTTTAAAATAAAAAAAACTGCAACTACTAGAGAAATAAGTAATAAACTTAGAAAAGATACTCTCTTTTTAACTTTTTTTGTAAGCATTAAAATGCTTTAGATCGATTTGTTGTACGAAGCTAAAAATTGTGAAGCAACTTTAGATTTTTCTAAAACTAATTTTCTTTCCGCCTCTGAAAGCTGGTCTAATTCTTTTGCAAAATCTTTTTCGTATTTTTTTAAAGTTTTATAAGTTTTATAATAAAGCATTCCGCAAGCTAAAAAAGTAATAGCAAAGGATAGCCATACAAAAAAGCCATAACCATTCATTGAAATAAAATTTTGGATCATATTCTTTTAATGTTTTTTTTCTTTATTCTAATGATTTCTGTCTTGTATTTCATTAGTAAAATTAGCGCACAATATAGTAATAAAACTAACAACATCAACATTAAAGGCAATAACATAGAAGGATGTATAGAGCTAGTCCCGTCTAGTTTAATGCTTGAAGGTTGATGTAGAGTGTTCCACCAATCAACTGAATACCTAATAACAGGTATATTTATTAATCCAATAATTGCAATGATATTAGAAACTTTATTAGCTTTGTCCTCATTTTCAATTAGCTTATGAGCAAGAATAAATAAAATATAAAAAATTGAAAGTATTAGCATTGAGGTTATTCTTGCATCCCAAGCCCACCAAGTACCCCAAGTTGGTTGACCCCACAATGACCCAGTGATTATTGCTATACAAGTAAATAATAATCCTATTGGTGCAATACTTTTTGTAATTAGATTTAAATTTTTTATCTTAAAAATAAAACTTAAAATCGACATTAAGGCTATAACTGTGAAAGAAGCTAAACCTATCCATGCAGATGGTACATGTACATACATTATTCTCACACTATCTCCCTGTAGATAATCTGGAGGTGATAGCACCAAAGCAAAAGTTAAAGCAATAATTAATAGGATAAAAAAAATTGAATTTATAAAATTAATTAATTTTTCAATCCAATGAAAAATTCTACTTGGATTTATTAAGTCAAACATATTATCTGACTACTATAATATTATTTTTATGTGAAGAGTGAATATAAGCCTAATTGAGAATTGAGAGGGAGTTAAAGAAGTATGAGTTAATTCCCAATTAGGCAAGAACAGCTAAATTTAATATAAATCTATGTCATAGATTTGAATGAAAAATGTTAAATTTGAGGCAGTATTGAATTTTTTTAATTGGATGGCTTAAAATAGCTTGAGCCTTTTTTGCCAGAAAAAATTTCTTCGATTAATGGATGTTTAACCGGCTCCTTGGATTTATCTAATAATAGGTTTTGTTCTGAAACATAAGCTTCATAAGTTACGTCATTACTTTCAGCTAAGAGATGGTAGAAAGGCTGATCTTTCCTAGGCCTGACATCCTTTGGTATAGACTGGTACCATTCTTCTGAATTATTAAATTCAAAATCAACATCATAAATAACGCCTCGAAAATCAAAGTGTCTATGCTTTACTACCTCTCCTATTGAAAATTTCGCGTTATTGCTGGATGCCATATCTAATAATTAATAATTTTTTTATTAAAATCAATATCTAATTTATTAAAAATTTATTATATGTTAAACAATTAATGTGAATAAGTCTTTTATAAAATTTATTGCTGATTTTGGGCCTTTATTAATTTTCTTTACAATTTACTACAAAAGTGGAAACAATCTTAGTGTAGCCATACCGCCACTAATTATAGCAACTATTATTGCGGTGGTTGCGATTTATTTCTTAGAAAAAAAAATACCTTATATTCCTCTTGTGGGAGGTGTTATTATCTCTTTGTTCGGAGGATTAACATTATATTTTAATAATCCAGTTTTTTTGTACATGAAGCCAACAATAATTAATGTTATTTTTGCAGTTACTTTAATTATAGGCAAAACTTTCTTTAATAGAAACTTTCTAGAGTTTTTCTTTAAAGCCGCTTTTCAATTGGATGAGTTGGGATGGAATAAATTAAACAATAGGTGGGCCTATTTTTTTATATTTTTAGCAATACTAAATGAAATAATCTGGAGAACGCAACCAGAAACTACCTGGGTTAATTTTAAAGTTTGGGGAATATTGCCTTTAACCTTTATATTTACAGCCTCACAATTACCATTGATTAATAAACATAAAATATGAAAAATATAAAATTAATCATTAACAATGATTTAAAAAAAGAAAAAGAAAAGTTTTTTATAAAAAAAGAACTGCAGTGTATCTTAAATTTATATGCAAAAATGGTTTCAAATGGAACTTGGAAAGATTATTCTTTTTCATCTGGATCTAAAGAGATATCTTTTGATGTTTATCAAAGAACATCTGATCAGCCAGTTTTAAGAATATTAAAAAATCTTAAACCTAAAGACTACAATGAAAAATTCTTAATAAAAGATAAGAATGGTAATGTTCTTAAGAAATCAGAAAATTTGAATCGCCTGATCAATAAAACTAGCTGGAATAATTTAAGATTAGTAAAATAATTATCTTCTTTGACCAAAAAGCCTTAGAAGCATAATGAATAGATTAATGAAATCTAGGTAAAGAGTTAAAGCGCCCATTACTGCTTTTTTACCTATTAGCTCACCACTATCGCTAGCCATGTACATGTTTTTAATCTTTTGAGTATCGTAAGCAGTTAACCCAACAAATACTAAAACTCCGATAATAGAAATTACAAAATACATCATTGAAGATTTCATAAAAATGTTAACGATTGATGCAATAATTATTCCAAAAAGACCCATCATTAAAAAAGAGCCTAGTTTCGTTAAGTCTTTTTTAGTTGTGTAACCATAAATACTCATTGCTCCGAATGTTCCTGCGGTGATAAAGAAAACTCTAGTTATGCTTGCTCCCGTATAAATTAAAAATATTGAAGAAAGAGAAGCTCCCATTAGGGCAGCGAAAACCCAAAAAGTCGTTTGAGCTTTTGCAGCGGACATTTTTGCTATTCCAAAACTCATATAAAAGACTACAGCTAGCGGAGCTAACATTATCACCCATTTTAAACCTGAGGCATAAATAGTATTTCCAAAATTAGTTAGGCCTATAATTTGACCACCTTCTGAAACTACAGCCATTTTAAAAAACGCTAGTGCAACAAATCCAGTTAGCAATACTCCTGACGCCATATAATTATAAACTTTTAACATGTAGGCTCTTAAGCCTTGATCGATTATAGCTTCTGAAGCAGAAGATCTTACTGAAGTAGATTGTTTATTAAATTCCATACAATCAATATATGAATTTTTATTAACTTTTCAATAGGCAATAATTGCTTTAAAAAAACCTTTAATATTACATTTTTATGAAATTCAAAAAATTAGGGAATA
>Ga0208261_1000670_pt1 | contig 13156 bp, 13 predicted proteins | sample Knorr_S7_td_DCM__FD_185595 | JGI IMG/M metagenome (GOLD analysis project Ga0208261, IMG submission 185595) | Marine microbial communities from Southern Atlantic Ocean transect - Knorr_S7_td_DCM_ad_131m_LV_B (SPAdes) (version 3) | ecosystem: Environmental > Aquatic > Marine > Oceanic | place...
TGGCGCTGGTGAAATTTTATTAACTTCAATGGATGGTGATGGGACTCAAAATGGTTATGATTTAGAACTTACTAAATCTATTTCTGAGAAGGTTCCAATCCCTGTAATAGCCTCAGGAGGCGCTGGTTGCTTAAGGCATATCAAAGAGGCTTTTACCCTTGGTAAATCTTCAGCTGCTCTCTTGGCCTCATTGTTGCATGATGGACAATTAACGATCAGGGAAATAAAAGAATATTTAATTAAGGAAAATTTATCCATCAGACCGATTGAATGATAAATATCGCTATTAAATAATGTAAAATATTATCTAAGTATTCATATTTTGATGCCAATTAATTCTTTTTCTATATTCATATGAAGCCAGGGAATACAAAAGCTATAAAAGAAATGTTTAATTCAATTTCTTCAAGATATGATTTTTTAAATGATATTTTTAGTTTTGGATTACATCGATTGTGGAAAAAAAAATTGTTGAATATACTTAATCCAAATTTTGGAGAAAGATGGATAGACGTTTGCTGTGGAACTGGAGATATGTCAATACTTTTGGCTAGGTATATGGAAAGTTCAAAAAATATTATTGGAATAGATTTAGCCTCTGAAGCATTATTAGTTGCCAGAGCAAGATCTAAAGAAACCAACTCTTTGATTGAATGGATCAATGCTGATGCTCTGAAGACAAATCTCCCCTCTGATCAATTTGATGGCCTTGTAATGGCATATGGTCTTAGGAACCTTTCTAATCCTGAGGCTGGGCTTAAAGAGGTTTTTAGAATATTGAAACCAGGTGGTAGAGCAGGGATCTTAGATTTTAGATCTTTTCAAGGATTTTCAATAAAAGGACTGTTTCAAAAAATTTATTTAAGTTGTTATGTTGTCCCAATTGCTTCAATGTTCGGTCTAGGAAAAGAATATTCATATATAAAAAAGAGTTTAATTAATTTCCCTTCAGGATCAAAACAAATTCATTTTGCACTTTCGGCTGGATTCAAAAAAGCAGAATATCAAACATTAGCAATGGGACAAATGGGTATTTTAATACTTGAAGCTTAAAGTTAAATTCTTTAATCTATTTTCAATTCTTTTCTTCTGCAAAAACTACATTTACCCCATAAAGTAATTTCTCCTTTAGGAGAAGGTACTTTACAAAAAGGACAATTAATAATTCCATTCTTATCAGTTCTACTTGGGTGCTTTTCCCATATTTCTTTTTCAGTTTCTTTAGTAACCAAATTAATTGGGTAATGCTGTTTAATCCGTATTTCTTTTATTTGATATCCATATGATTTTAAAGATTCAATTAATTCCAAACGGTTGTATTGGAGTGCTTGTCTCCATTGTGGATGGCTTGCTCCAATCGTGAGAATTTTATTATGAATATTTAGTGGTGTGCAATTATATGCGAGTTGGTCGCCAGCTATTTTACCCCAATCTTGAATAAGGCCCCCTACATCTCCTTCCCATGAAGACTTAATTTCTTCTAAGCATTTGTATATTGACAGCTCTCTTTTTGCTTTCGTTTTATGCTTTGAGTCCTCTAAAATCAATTTAAATTAGACACTAATGATGAGTTAGTGCTTAAATCTAGCTAATATTTTTGATATTGCAAAAACATAGTAATGGGATTATTAGATAGGTTAAGTCGCTTGCTCAGGGCAAATCTAAATGCTTTTGTTAGTGATGCAGAAGATCCAATAAAAATACTCGATCAGTCTGTTGCAGATATGCAAGATGATTTAGTGAAGCTTCGTCAAGCGGTAGCTATGGCTATTGCAAGTCAAAAAAGATTAGAGAATCAAGCAGGTCAAGCAAAAGAGCAAATTAAAAATTGGTTCTCAAGAGCTGAATTAGCCTTAACAAAAGGAGAGGATGATTTAGCTAGAGAAGCATTAAGTAGAAAAAAAACTTTTCAAGAAACGTATGAATCTTTGTCGACTCAGTTTCAAACACAAAATGTTCAAGTTGAAAAACTAAAGAAAAGTCTTTTGTTATTAGAAAGAAAGATTGCCGAAGCTCGAACTAAAAAAGATATGCTTAAAGCAAGAGCTCAGGCTGCTAAAGCCCAACAGCAAATTCAAAGTGCTGTTGGTGATTTAGGTAGCAAATCTGCTATGGCTGCTTTTGAAAGAATGGAGGATAAAGTAGAGGCATTGGAAGCTTCAGGTCAGGCAGCATTGGAGTTGGCAGGTGAAGATCTAGAAAGTAAGTTCGCAGAATTAGAAGGAGGTGATGATATAGAAAAAGAATTAGAGACGTTAAGGAGTCAATTGAAATCTGGAGTTGAGGCATTAGCATTGCCGCCGTCTGATTTAAATGTCAATGAACTTAAGACAGTAGAAATACAAGAAGTTGAAGTTGAATTAGAGGAGATGAAAAAGTCAATGGAAAACTCTTAATCTTTTTAAGAACATATCATTGTGAAAATATGAATAATAAAAAACTCTTTAGAGGTGTAGGGGGCATATATCGATATCACAAATTTGAAAAGTCATGCCCAATATCTTGGCGATTACTTTGGAAACCTATTTGTGCAAGTACAGAAATAGAACTATCACATTGGATTGCGGAGAAACCTGTCAAAAAAGATCAGCCCAAAGCAATTTTTGCTTCTTCTCAAAAATTTGGTCAAGGACAACTTGGTAGATATTGGCATGCACCGAAGGGAGGTGTTTGGGTTAGTGCAGCTATTAATAGAGAAGGTTTTAATACAAATAATTCTGAGCTTTATGGCTTAGCGGTCGCATTAGCGATGGTTGAGAGATTTGGACGTATTGGAATTGATGTAAAAATAAAATGGCCAAATGATCTTTTGGTTGATGATAAAAAATTAGTTGGAATTTTACCTAGATTATTCTCTAGAGGAGGAGAACTTAGATTATTCAGAGTAGGAGTTGGTTTAAATGTTTTTAATAATGTTCCTAAAGAAGGGATTTCACTAAGACAAATCCTTGGAGATAAAAAGATGGATATAAATTTTTGGTCATCAGAAGTTTTAATGGCAATAGAAAGCTCTTTAGACTTTTTAGACGATCCAAAATTTCTGTGCAGGCAAATAGAACAACGATTGTGGTCAAAAAAATATATTGATAAAGAAACTAGCTTTCAATGGGATATTAAAGGTATTGATGCAACTGGCAGATTGATTCTATTTAAAGAGGGTAAAGAAATAATATTGGCCAATTAAACATGGTTGAAGTTAATTAATTTTGAGAAATTTCTATTACCTTGCCATCTCTAAACATTGCTATTTTTTTTGCTCTTTGAGCAACATTATCTTCATGAGTAACCAATACAATTGTTATTCCTTGATTATGAAGTTGGTCAAAAAGATTTAAAACATCTTCGGTGGTTTTTGAATCAAGTGCACCTGTTGGTTCATCTGCTAATAAAAGTGATGGTTGATTGATTATTGCCCTTGCTATGGCGACACGTTGTTGCTGGCCTCCAGATAATTGATTAGGCAGATTGCTCATTCTGTTCCCAAGACCTACTCTTTCAAGAGCCTCTTTAGCACGCTTCTCCCTTTCTAAAGAGGGGACACATGCGTAAATCATTGGAAGCATTACATTCTCGAGCGCTGAAACTTCTTGAAGTAGATGAAATTGTTGAAAAACAAAACCAAGTTCTTTATTTCTAATATCAGCCAGCATGTCATCATCTAATTTTTCTACTGCAGTTCCATTTAAATGATATGTCCCGTTAGTAGGTCGATCAAGGCATCCCAGGATATTCATAGCAGTACTTTTACCAGATCCACTTGCACCCATCACGGCAAGGAAGTCACCTTGGAAAACCTCAAGATTTAGCTCGTCAAGAGCTTTAACTTTCAGCGAGCCTTCACCATAAAATTTATTTACATTCGTAAGACAAGCTACAGGTTTTTTCAATGATTTGAATTGGTTATCCAATTGAACTCTTACTTGCAAGCGTAATAGCTTCTTGAAGCAACGGAGTTCCGTTTACCGCACTATCAGCCAAGTTAAATAGAGGATTTGAAACGATTCCACCAATAGCAGTTACGAGAACACAAAAAATCAAAGCGACTCTGAGAGAAGACATCCCTGGAATTGACCATTCTATAGATGGATATGCTTTCACAACATCTGAAGCTTCTTTAGGTTCAGTTACGACCATCATTTTTATAACTGAAATGTAGTAGTAAATAGAGATAACAGAAGTAACCAGACCGACACTCACCAGCAAGTACTGACCATCTGCCCATCCGGCAAAAAACAAATAAATTTTCCCAAAGAATCCCAACATGGGAGGAATTCCTCCCAATGATAGAAGACATAAACTTAATCCTAATGTGATTAATGGATCTTTTTGGTAAAGTCCTGCATAATCCTTGATTTGATCACTTCCAGTTCTAATTGAGAAAAGTATTACGCATGCAAAAGCTCCAAGATTCATAAATAGGTAAGCTGCCATATATAAAACCATTGCGGCAAAACCATCTTCAGTGCCGCAAACTAAGCCAATCATTACAAATCCAGCTTGTCCAATTGAGCTATAAGCCAGCATCCTTTTCATTGATTTTTGAGCTAGCGCTACAACATTTCCAAGTGACATACTTAGAACTGCTAAAACAGTAAATAGCAATTTCCATTGTGTGTCAAAAGCGCTAAAACATCCGACTAATATCCTTATTGCAAGTGCAAAACCCGCTGCTTTTGATCCTACTGATAAAAAGGCAACTACTGGGGTGGGAGAGCCTTCGTAAACATCTGGTGTCCATTGATGAAATGGTACTGCTGCAATCTTGAAGGCTACTGTAGATAAGACAAAAACAAGCGCTAATGCAGATAAAGGGGTAGGGGCATTTATTAAGGTTATTCCTATGTCTTTTAGGTTTGTAGATCCACTTATTCCATAAAGTAGAGATGCCCCATAAAGGAATACAGCGGCGGCAGAAGAACCTACTAATAAGTATTTTAAAGCTGCTTCTGAACTCCTTGAGTCTCTTTTGAGGTATCCAGCAAGTAGGTAGCTAGCAACTGAGAGTGTTTCTAGTGAAACAAAAACACTTACTAAATCAGTTGAGCCACATAGAAGCATTCCTCCAAGAGTGGCCGCTAATAATATTGCTGCAAATTCACCAATAGGACTTCCATTTTGTTCAGCGTATCTCCAGCTAATTAATAAAGAAATAAGAGTTGATAGAGCTATAACTCCTCTAAAAGCAATAGCAAGATTATCTGCTACGAATGCGCCTAAGAAAGATTCTTGAATTTCTCCATTCCATTGCAAAAATAGCAAAACCAAAGCTGATCCAAGACCTGCATAACAAATGGGAGGGGACCATCGAGCTGAAATCTTTTCACCAGCCAAATCAACTAAAAGTGTACCTAGCATTGCCATTAGAACAGCAGCCTCTGGAAGTACAGCTTTGGCATTTAAGGAGAGATTTAAAAGCTCTGCAGGCGCGTTTATAAATATTTGAAAAGAAAAAATGTCTCCCATCTATCTAATGTTTTTAAGCGTTGTCTGATTTTCTAACTCTAGCGAAGTTATAAAATATGCCTTTTTTATCATTTTGGGCTATGCACTTTACTATTCAGTACGTTAGATAAGAAGGAGGTAAATTGATCTGATGCCCACTGACCATACTCTGGTAATTGTTGAAAGTCCCACAAAGGCAAAAACAATTAAAGGATTTTTGCCTAAGGATTTTCAAGTTCTTGCGTCAATGGGGCATATAAGAGACTTGCCTAACAATGCTTCTGAGATCCCTGCTAAGCACAAGGGAGAAAAATGGGCAACGATTGGGGTTAATACAACAGCTGATTTTGATCCTTTGTATGTAGTACCCAAAGACAAGAAAAAAATTGTCAAGGAATTAAAACAATCATTAAAGGGTGCCAGTGAATTGTTGCTTGCAACTGATGAAGATCGAGAAGGAGAAAGTATTAGTTGGCATTTGATGAATGTGCTTGATCCAAAAATCCCGGTAAAGAGGATGGTTTTTCACGAGATAACGAAAGAAGCTATTGCCAAAGCACTTTCGAAAACCAGAGAAATTGATATGGAATTAGTGCATGCTCAAGAAACAAGGAGGATTTTAGACAGATTGGTTGGTTATACATTGTCCCCTCTTTTGTGGAAAAAAGTTTCTTGGGGTTTATCTGCTGGAAGAGTCCAATCAGTTGCAGTAAGGTTGCTTGTCCTGCGAGAGAGAGCAAGAAGATCCTTCAAAAGTGCTAGTTATTGGGACTTAAAAGCAAAATTAGAAAAAGAAGGTAGTGAATTTGACGTGAAAATGACATCAATTGGTGGTAAAAGAATTGCTACTGGTAGTGATTTTGACGAGTCAACAGGTTTATTGAAAGCTGGTCGAAATGTCAAATTAATTACAGAAGAGGAATCTAGAGAACTTGCTCAAAAATTAATCACTGAGAAATGGAAAGTTACGAATGTCGAAGAAAAACCGTCAATTCGTAAACCAGTCCCTCCTTTTACTACAAGCACATTACAGCAAGAAGCAAATAGAAAACTCCGATTATCAGCGAGAGAAACAATGAGATGTGCACAGGGATTATATGAAAGGGGTTTTATTACATATATGAGAACTGATTCAGTCAGTCTGTCAGATCAGGCCGTCAATGCCTCACGAAAGTGTGTTGAATCAAAATATGGGGTTGAATATTTAAGTCATAAACCTCGCCAATTCTCAAATAAGACTAGAAATGCTCAAGAAGCTCATGAAGCAATTCGTCCTTCTGGTGAGAGATTTAAAACACCCAAAGAGTCAAACTTACAAGGAAGGGACTTTTCTTTATATGAACTAATTTGGAAACGAACCGTTGCTAGTCAAATGGCTGACGCAAGGTTGACAATGCTAGGAGTTGAATTGCAAGCATCGGATGTATCTTTTAGGGCAAGTGGTAAAAGAATAGATTTCCCTGGTTTCTTTAGAGCTTATGTTGAGGGGAGTGATGACCCTGATGGTGCACTTGAAGGACAAGAGGTTCTATTGCCTAATTTAGCTGTTGGAGATAGTCCGACAGCTATGGATGTTGAGGCGTTAGGGCATCAGACTCAGCCTCCTGCAAGATATAGTGAAGCTTCATTGGTTAAAACACTTGAGAAAGAAGGTATAGGTCGTCCTTCAACATATGCAAGTATCATTGGAACAATCGTAGATCGAGGGTATTCAGTTCTAAATAATAATTCTTTGACTCCAAGTTTTACAGCATTTGCAGTTACTGCGCTTCTTGAAGAACATTTCCCTGATCTTGTCGATACGAGTTTTACCGCTCGAATGGAATCTACACTTGATGAGATTTCAACAGGGAAAGTGAACTGGCTCCCCTATCTAAAGGATTTTTATAAAGGTGATACAGGCCTAGAGAATCAAGTTCAACAAAGAGAAGGAGATATAGATGGAGGTGAATTCAGGTCTGTTTCCTTGGAGGGACTTTCATCTCTTGTTAGGCTGGGTAAATTTGGAACATATCTGGAGTCAAAGCAGTTAGGTGAAAATGGTAAGCCAATAACAGCTACTCTTCCACAGGAAATTACTCCTGCTGATTTGGATGAGGATATCGCAGAGATGATATTAAAACAAAAAGCTGATGGCCCCGAATCACTTGGTGTTGATCCTGACAGTGGTCAGAATTTATATCTATTAAATGGTAGATATGGTCATTTTGTTCAAAGGGGATTAGTAGTTGAACTAAAGGATCTAGGGATTCTAAAAGGTAAGAAAAAACTAGGTAATCTTCGCTTGTTTAAAAGTAGTCAATATGGACTTTATTTAAAGCAGGATGCATCAAAGGTTCAGGTTTTATTGCCAGAGAATATTAAAGAAGAAGATATTGATATTAAACAAGCACTTGAATATTTAGAAGATAAATCATTAAAAAAAGCTCCAAACCCCAAAAGAACCTCCTTGCCAAAAAATTTAAAACCAGAAAATTTAACTTTTGAGGAGGCCCTTGGACTAATTCAATTACCACGCCTATTAGGGGATCATCCAGAGGGAGGAAGGATTCAATCAAGTTTGGGTAGATTTGGTCCTTATGTCGTTTGGAGCAAAAAAGATGGTGAGAAAGATTATCGTTCAATTAAGGGGGAAGATGATGTCCTTCAAATAAACCTAGATAGAGCCCTTGAGCTTTTATCTATTCCTAAACGAGGCAGAGGAGGAAGAACTGCTTTGAAGGATCTTGGAATTCCAGAAGGAGAAACAGAAACTATTCAGTTATTTAATGGACCTTATGGTTTATATGTTAAGCAGGGGAAAGTGAATGCCTCTTTGCCTGAAGGTAAAGGTGCTGAGGACATTTCTATTAAAGAAGCTATAGAATTGCTGGCTGCTAAAAAATCAACCTCGAAGAGAAAAACTTCTTCAAAAAAGATTGCTAAATCGACTAAGAAAGTTTCGACTTCATCATCAAAAAAAACTAGCACTAAAAAATCACCCTCTACAACTAAAACAGGCCGTCTAAGAGCAAGTAAAGTAAGGGTTATTAAAGCTAAATAAAATTTTGAATATTTTAAGATTAGTTGAGAAAATGTTCATTAAGTTTTTTCTAATAGTTGCACTGATTCCGCTTCAAGCTTGTTCAAATACTCTAATTGGTGAAAAACTGGAAAATAGTTTTGAAATCATTGAGAATCCAATAATCTCAAAAAACACTTCTAAAGTTAAAGTACAAAACAAACCGAACGAAATACAAAAGATCAAATCAAGTAAAAAGGATGAGAAGAAAGATAGTGAAAATTTTCAAAAAAATATTGTAAAAAATAATTCAATGTCTAATAAAGAGAGACTTAGCCAAAAATTAATCATATCTAAAAAGAAGATAATCTTCAAACCACAGCCGTATAGAATTATCTTAAAATTGTCAGGTGCAAATCCTTCTGCTCCAGCAGAGACTGTTACAGCAGCTCTAAGAAAAGCAGGAATTGAGTTTGAGGTGGAAAAGATTGAACGTCTTGATGAGAAAAATTTGTTAAAGGATTCAACTTTGAAACGATAAGAATTTTGAACTCAGATAAAAAAAACTTTTTAAAAAGTAGATCTCTTTATAAAGCTCCTCTAAGCAAAAGGAACGCCTTGAAAATTGTTGAGTCTTCTTATTTGGCTGCTGCGACTTCATTGATTTGGATAGCTCTTTATTATTTACCTATTGGTGGAGCAGCTTTTCGTCTTGCTTTGCCGCTGCCTTTGGCGCTTCTTCTCATTCGTAGAGGTGTTAAAACAGGTATTGAGGGGGTAATGGTTTGTGTGGTTTTATTGACTGCCTTGATGGGGCCTTTTAGAGGACCTTTAGTGCTCTTCCCATATGGATTACTTTCTTTGTGGCTTGGATATTGTTGGTACAAGCGATGGAATTGGTGGTTAAGTTGGAGTGTTGGAGTTGCAGTTGGAACTATGGGTTTTCTAGTTAGGGTATTTGTTTTGTCTATTTTGGTTGGTGAGAACTTATGGGTCATCATTACACGTGCTGGAGCAGGATTGATTGAGAAAGGAATAGACATTTTCAATCTTCCTTTTTCTCCTGATATGACACAAGTGCAATTAGTTTCGCTATGTCTAGTTATTACTCAAGAAATAGTTTATGTTCTTTGTTTACATGCTTTAGCATATTGGATTTTCCCTAGACTCAAATGCTCTATGCCTGAACCACCTGCTTTGCTAGAGAATTTAATTTCTCTTGAACCTCATTGATAAGTCATGATAGGAGATCACTATATTTTATTGCCGTCAGGGATATTAGCTTTTGGGAAAGGGATGCTAGAGAAAAATATTCATGAAAGAGTGAAACGTTGGCATGAAAATATTACGAATTTTGCTTTTTTTTTAATTCTTGCTGGATCTCAAACTGCAGAGGTTGAGGGAATTTCTTCTGCTGGTTCAACTCCTAGCTCTAGACGTTATACAGCTGTCGCAGATGCTGAACTGTTACTGAAAGGACCTAAGCATCAAAGAAGATGGCCTTTGCCTCCTTTGCCTGCGGGTGTCTCTCCTGCTTTGATTAGTTACGTGGCCTCGAACTTTTTGAAAATTAAACCAACCATCATTTCGGCAGGACTTTTACAAAGCCCCTCCTTTAGTCATGTTTGCTTTGAGTCTTCAAACATAGGTCCAGCTAGATGCTTGAGTTCAGGTAATGCAATGGAAATTAGTAGAGTTGAACTGTTGTTTGATGGTGGATTTAAGATAGGGAAGGAATTAAGAAAATCTCTTTTAATAACGGAGTGTGTTCCGGGAGGTACAACAACAGCTTTTGCAGTGTTATCTGGATTGGGAATCAATGTGAATGGTCTTATCAGCGGAAGTCATAGAAATCCACCTTCAGAATTAAAAACAAAATTAGTTAACCAAGGATTACAGGCAGCAAAATTAGAAGAAAACCCTTCTTCAATTGCTCTCATGGCTGCTGTTGGTGATCCGTTTCAGCCAATTGCAGTTGGTCTATTAATGGGAGCAATTGAATCTGGCCAAGATATTTTATTAGGCGGAGGTTGTCAGATGTTGGCAGTTTTAGCGTTGGCATTAAATGAAGTTGAACCAAAATTACGCTCTAACTTTGTTGAAAAAATTCTAATAGGAACCACATCATGGTTAGTTGATGAATCACTTTCATCATCAAAAAAAAGAAATTCTTTTATTCATTTAATGAATCATGTTGCTAAACATTTTAAAGTTAATATTCTTGGATTAGCTAGTGGCTATAGATTTAATGATAGTAAGCAAAAGGTCCTTCGAGATTATGAGATTGGATATGTCAAAGAAGGTGTTGGGGCTGGAGCACTATCATTACTCGCTCAAATTAAGGGATTAACTCAGAAAGAAATGATTGAAAAATGTGACAAAGAGGTTGGTAATCTCATTAAATCAAAAGATGAACAGACTATTTAGGGGCATGAAATAATATGCAGATTAATCATTTTGGAAGGAGAGATTTTGTTAAGTATGGCTTAATGTCTTCTTTTTTAATCTTATCGGGTTGCGCAACCTCTCAAAAAAAATTGGTTTTGCGAGGGGTTTCTAATAGCTTCCCTAATGAATTTATAAATAGTTTATCTACAGCTTGGGAATTTTTTCCAATAGAAGATATCAAATTACAAAAAAATCCTTACAATTTTATTCTTCAAGAAAAAACAGATTTATTAGTCTTAAATGACGGTTGGATTTCTGATTTGCCTTTTGGTTCACTTCAAGAAATTAAAGAACCTTATATGAGAGATAACTTTAGTAAGCAGACTAGCTCTTTTCTAGATGGCTTAGGCGAGAATTATAAAAATAGGATTTTCCCTTTAGCTGTTAGTCCTTGGGTAATACTTTTCAGAAATGAAGATTCATTAGATCTGAAAAATAAGAACTCTTGGGAAGTTATTTTTTCAAATACACTTACAAACCAAATAGTTTTTCCAAATAGTCCTTATCTTGTGATTTCGATTGGCCAGAAATTAGGTTTTGATAATGACTTATCAAAAATCAAGAGCCAAGCCAAGTCATTTGATGATCGGAATGCTTTAAATTGGGTCGTTTCTGGTAGAGCTAATGCAGCAGTTCTACCTTTATCTAGCTGTGTTGATAGCCTTATTAAAGACCCTCGTTTGTCCGTCCTTTTACCAGAGGAGGGAAGTCCATTAAATTGGACGGTTCTTGCGTCTCCTATTCTTTCTGCAGCGTCTTTGCCTACTGATTGGTTTGATTCGTTATGGGGGCCAACTTACTTGAGACATGTAATAAGAAAAGGTTTTTTGCCACCAACTAGTTTTGCAGATTTAAGAAGACAAAATCTCAATATTCCTAAAAAATATCAATCTATATTTCTTCCAAAACAAAGTTTTTGGAAGAAATGTTGGTCTTTACCTTTATTGAGTGTTCAGGAGAAAAAAAACATGGCTTTGATTTGGAATAATTCCTAATCGAAAAATTAAACTTTTTTTGAATTTCAAATAAATTTTTCAAAGACATTTTTTAATACTTTAAGTAATATTCTAAAAGTTGTAGGTTTCATAATGTTTACGGGTTTAATTCAGTCTATTGGTACCATTAAAAAAATTCATACAGGGGTAGTTGTTGATGGATGTAATTCATTCTCTCCTATAAAACTTGGTGATAGTGTCTGTGTGGATGGAGTTTGTTTAACAGTTTCTGAAATTATTAACGATTCTTTTTTGGCAAATATAAGTGAGGAGACGCTGAAAAGAACAAATCTTGCGGATAAAGCTCAAAAGAATGGCCACGTGAATCTTGAGCCAGCATTACGTCTCTCTGACAGATTAGGTGGACATATTGTTAGTGGACATATAGATGGGATTGGAGAAGTGATTTCAATTAAAGATTTGAAAAATTCTTGGAATATGAAAGTATCTTGGGATAATTTGAATTTCTGTAGATATATGTGTGATAAGGCGAGTATTAGCCTAAATGGAATAAGTCTTACAATTGCAAAGACATATGATGAAGGACGGCAATTTTCAGTAGCTGTTATTCCTCATACTTGGTCGAATACTTGCTTACAGTTTTTGACAATTGGTGAAAAGGTAAATTTAGAGGTTGATTTAATGGCTAAATATGCAGAAAAACTTCTTAAAGTTAACAAAAATAACTCTATTACAAAGCAAAAACAAGAAATAAGCACCAAGTGGCTCAACGAGCAAGGTTGGATTTAAATATGCTTATATTTAATTAGCTTCTTATTGAAAGAATTATTATTTCTTGAGTGGCAATAAACTGATCGCTCCAGACTCCTTCCTTACATCAATACGAAATTCCTGTCCAGGTTCAAGCCCTAATTTTTTGGTATAAGCATGTCCAATAAGAAGATTGCCATTTCCATGAACTTTGGTGCGGAATTCTGCTTGTCTCCCTCTTGAAGATCTATTCCCTGCTCTTCCTGGTCCATTTGAGCGAAGTTTATAACCTTTAGCTTCAACTAAAGCACGATAGAAACTTTTACGCAAAACCCTCCCGCTTGGCCCAACGTAACCACATCCTTTAGCGATTTCGTCTTCTGGGCATTTGCTCAAAGATCTTGCTTTGTCTAGGAGTTCTTTTCCAACAAGCATTTCAGACTGTTTTAATTAACTGAATTCTGACTAATAAGTGGAATTGTGGCAACAAATTAATTGAAATTTTCTTTCTTAGTATCAATATTTATTGCTCAAAGCAGATAAAGGATAATGAATAAAA
>Ga0208261_1000671_pt1 | contig 13155 bp, 15 predicted proteins | sample Knorr_S7_td_DCM__FD_185595 | JGI IMG/M metagenome (GOLD analysis project Ga0208261, IMG submission 185595) | Marine microbial communities from Southern Atlantic Ocean transect - Knorr_S7_td_DCM_ad_131m_LV_B (SPAdes) (version 3) | ecosystem: Environmental > Aquatic > Marine > Oceanic | place...
ATCTCTAGCGTCTCTTCTAATAAAAATTCAAATCAATTGTTAGATGATAAGAACTTAATGTCTATTAAGAAAGATAGTAAAAATTTACGCTTATCTCATATATCGATCAAAAGAATACATTGGGCGAATAGAGATTTTTCAGAGTATCGGGAAACCGCTTAAATTTTGTTTTTTTTTGAAATATTTTGTGTGTCCTTTATGTTTTTAGTAAGAGGAATTGTTGATAAAATAAATGAGATAATAAATAATAAAGTAATACCCATTAGGCTCCAAAATGTTAGGTTAGATAGTTCCAATTCTCCAAATGAGACTGTTAGGTAAAAATTCAATTTTAATTAACCAATAATGTATTAAAATTATTTTAGCAATAATAAGATATTCTTTAATTTTCTTTTTTCTACTCTTTAAGATTTAAACATATTTTTTTTTGCCATCATTACTTATTTTGTATATACCTCCCTTTGGACCTACAAATAACATCTCACCATTTATTTTTGATTTACCAAACTTGCTTAGCCTTGCTCTATGAATATCTGCCTTTTCTCTTAGTTCTTCCTCTGAATACCAAGTTCCTAAGGGGATATTCTTGCAAGGGTCAAGTAAAAGAGAATTGGTAAACTCCTCAGATATTCTTTTTCTGCGAACATTTATATTTTTAAATCTGCGTTTAAACCTTTCCATCAAATTTCTTCTGTTAGAGAATCTTTTTCTTTTCTTTGAGGTTAATAATATATAGATAAAAAATATTATTGAAAGTATTGAGAATAACTTCACTATTGATAATGAAAATCTATTCCAATTAAAGCAAGTTATTTGAAATAAAGCTAGTTGATTGGAAAAATAATAGTTGATTTTTATCTTGGCTTTTTATTTTCTTTTAATTATTAAATCGAAACCTAGATTAGTCTTCTTTGAGAGCACTTCTTTTTTTAAGATACCTTTTTTAAATAAACTTATTATGATTATTATTGATTCAATAAAAAGAGATATAATTGAAAATATTAGAATTATAAAATTATTAGTAATCGAATTAGCTCTTTCTATTGGTGGTTTTTGACTATTTCTTGTTTTCATTTCAATAAGGTCCGTAATGTGTTGAGCATTCAGCTCCGCAATATGCACCTATCTTAATAGCTTGATCTAGATTAAGTTTCGCCGCGAGAGCAGTAGTAACTGCTCCAGCGAAGCAGTCGCCACACCCATAGGTGTCTATTTCTTGTGAACTAGGTTTGATTGCTTTGTATTTATATTCTTTTGGATAAACTGTTCCACCTAACTTGCCTTCTGTTGCAATATATATATCTGGTTTAGGTACAAGTTCTTCATAATTTATTTCCTCTCCAGGATCAAGTCTGCTTCCTATTAATGCGTTGATTTTTGCTTTTGAATTTTTTAGTGTAGTTTGACCTGTTCGCGGAGTAGCTGCAACAAATCTAGCTTTACTGGCAAGTCGAATTCCTTCTTTATCTGTAGCGGTAATAAAAATACCATCGTAATTTTTCATATCACTCCAAGGGAGATCATCTGATGCGATGGGTTGTAATCTCTCTCCTATAACTGTAATTGCTCTTTCTCCATCTTTGCTAATCAAACTAATACCTTTTCTAGTTGGTTTTTCGCGCCAAGCTACTTTTAAATTTAAACCAAGCTTAATTAGTCTTTCATAACATTTTTCACCATTATTGTCTTTGCCCAACGAGGTGATTAGATCAACAGGTTCATTTATCAATCTTGCCATTTGTACAGCAGCGACTGCTGCACCCCCTGCTGCTTCTTCAAAGTAATCTTTTGCATGGGAAATTTCCCCGGCAATTGGAAGTTGATCAACTTTTAGGAATGTTACCCATTCAATATGACCGATTACAGCTAATTTAAGTTTTGGTAGGCTAAATATTTCTTTAGGTGGAGAATGTTGCATGCTTAAGTAACTATGTTATTCCTAATATAGTTATTTAGCTTAATTAGTAAATCAATAAAAATTTTTCTAATATTTCTGATATATTATTTTATATTAGATAAAATTTTACAATGATAAATCAGATTAAATGGTTGAAATGGGTTTATTTATTATTAGCCATACTTGGAGCTGTTTTACCTACACTTGCAAATATAGAATTTGCAAAGATTTATGGACCTTCTTTTGATATTCAATTATTTATAGAGTTGGCTAATAATAATCCTGCTTCTCAATCCCTATCTAGAGATCTTTTTATTGGTTCAACAGCTGTATTCATTTGGATCATTTCCGAGTCAAAGAGATTAAAAATGAAAAATCTATGGATTGTAATATTAACTACATTTACCATCGCATTCGCATTCTCTGCACCTCTCTTTTTGTATTTAAGGGAATTAAGAATTGAAGAAATTAATAGAAATTAAATAAATATAAAAGTATTAGATATAATTTATTTAATACTTTTACAAATAGGCAAGAAAAGTATACAAAGCATACTAACGATTAGCCATAGTGGAAAAGCTGTATTGTAATTATCAATTAATTTGCCAGCCATCCATGGGATAGTTAGGGAGCTAATGCCAAAACATTGAGAATATAAAGCTATGGCTGAACCATGATATTTAACTGGAGATGATTTTATGATCGCATCTGAAGCGGAAGGTAAAAATATACATATGGCAATTGTAATAGGAATGAAAGCTATTAATATTAATACATATCCATTAATTAAGAAACTAGAAAGCGATAAAAAGATAAAGCCTATAAGTAATAATATTAGGCACAATATGAATTTAAAGGATGAATTTTTATTTCTTAAAATATAACCAATTGGCCATTGAAAAATTGCAATTAAAACAAGTTTTAATGTAACTAATGTAGCGACACTTTCTTCTGTTAATGGTGGTCTTATTATTCCGCCATTGGCAATGTCTAATGGTAAAATACTTTGTAATAAAGTCATTATTCCAGTTACCAAAAGAGTTAATGATAATAGAGGTAATAAAGCTATTATCCATAAAAAATTTGAACTTTTATATGAAGTTATGTTTATTGAATTCCTATTATGAAAAGTCTTTAATTTATCATTCTTTTTGATTATAGTTTGCTTGCTTATTAGAATATAGAATATATATATCATACAAAAACTATCTATTAAAAATATTATTCTTGTGAATTCAAAATATGTTCCAATGGTTCCTAGAAAAACTCCTAAAGTTACACCAATTGCATCAGCACTTCTTGCAAGTGCATAGGCTTCATTTGATCTGACTTGATTATTGCAGTTTAATGGAACTGCTAATTCCACAGATGGCCAATATATCCCAGCCGAGGCTCCTAAGAAAAACTGACCAGTTTGGTAACCTAAATTATTTTGAGAATAAAAAAGAATAAAATCAGATATTATTGCAACTAAACATGCAATTTTAATTGCTTTTTTAAAACTATAGTTTTTGTCTAGTAAATACCCTGTCCCAAGTCTTGTCGTTATACCTGCAAATGCCGCTGTTGTGATCCCGCTTCCGATTTCTTCAGCTGAAAAACCTAAGCTATTAAAAATTATCGGACTTAAATACAAAACCCCGCCAGCCCCTATTGCTGTCCATAATCGAACCTTTATGATTAATCTTAGGGAAGAGGGGAATCTCTCCCAATAATTCTTAAATCTAGAAGTTGAGACCAAATTCATTCATCAAAAATTTAATTGTTTTTGGGACATTGGGAAGCTTAGTAGCTCCTTTTTATATCAATCCAAAACTTCAAGCTGCAGAGAGATTTGAAATTCATTTTGATGGAATGTCTATTCCAATATCCATAAAAGAATTGATTGATTGGAGTAATGGAGAGGATGAAACGAATTCAGAATTAGCCAGCTGGCTAAATTTACTTGGCTTTAAGGATAGGAAAGGACTAACAAGGTTTTTAAATACCCCTTTGGTAAAAGATAAAAGTATGGCAAGACAAATTTTGAGAAGTTGGTCCGGTCGCAAATTACTTGATGAAGTTAGTGATCTAATCCTTATGGACGAAGATAGTTCCGGTGAAAGTGTTCTAGATACTTTGGAAAACCTTTTAAATGAAAAGGATGAGGTAACAACTTTTGACCTTCTTGAATCACTTTCTGTCAAAGCAATACATATAGATTTAGATGGGTGGATTGAAGTGGCTAATAATTGGAGAGGTGAATTAAAAAAACAACAAAAACTAATATCTGATTTGGTTTCAATAAATGAGATATCAAGCCAAAAAGAAGAAAGCAATAACTCTACTTTTGAGATCAAAGAGACTGAATATGAATTGATTTCTTTATATGTTGCTCATCGAAATGAGCCTATAGAGGTGGAGGTTTGGAATCCTTCTTTTAGAGAGAAAAATAGAAAAAACTGGATTTTGTTAATGACAGGTTTAGGTGGAGATCGTAACCATTTTAATTGGCTAGCAAGAAGTCTTAGTCATAATGGTTGGCCCGTTGTCGTTTTAGATCATCCAGGTAGTGATTCAATAGCATTAGAAGCTTTGGTAAAAGGAAGACTCCCTCTCCCAGGGGCTGAAGTTATACCTGATCGAATGAATGATTTAGATAGTGTTCTTGAAGCGAAAAAGTTAGGCAAGATTGAGATTTCAAAAGAGAGCGTTGTTTTAATGGGGCATTCTTTAGGTGCTCTTACATCTATTTTGGCATCAGGCGCAAAAATAGATGATCAACTTGGAGATAGATGTCAAAAAGTACTTGATAATCTTTCTCTTACTAATTTATCCGCGCTGTTGCAATGTCAGCTAAAAGGTATTAATTTTTCAGATAGAAAAAAAATGAAAAATCTTTCAGCTATCGTTGGTATGAACAGTTTTGGGAGTTTTTTGTGGGAAAAGAATTTAAATAATCAAATAAATATTCCTTTGTTTCTAACTGGTGGAACTTTTGATTTGGTTACACCTTCTATTAGTGAACAACTCGGATTGTTGCTTACAGTAAGTTCAAGTCCATTAAGTAGAGTTCTATTAATTGAGGGGGCTAGTCATTTTTCACCTATTAGAGTAGAAGGGCAGATGTATCAGTCTGAAGGGAAGGACTTATTTAATTTAGGTGAATCAATTGTGGGTTATCATCCTCTTTCTGTGCAGAGCTTATTAGCTTTTCAGATCATTGGCTTTTTAGAACAATTAGAAGATAATAAATCAATATCTTCAAAAACTAATATCACTAGTGGTGATCTTAAATTTCATATTTTGGATAGGAGTTTAATTGAAAAACTGGTAAAAGTTCAATAACTTACTCTTGGGTCAATATATGCAATGGCAATGTCTATAAAAAGACTAATCATAACAACAATACTTGAGATGATAACAACTATTCCTTGAACAACTGGATAGTCCCTTTGGTTAATAGCCTCTTGAAGCCCAAGGGCAATTCCAGGCCAAGAAAATGTTATTTCAATTAAAAGTGCGCCACCAATTAAAGAAGAAACTGTTAATCCAGTAATAGTTAATATTGGTAAAATTGTATTTGGTAATGCATGCTTAATTAATATCCTAGAATCATTTATACCTCTACTTTTTGCGGCCTCAATATAATCTTTTTTAAAGATTTCTTCTAAATTTAATCTTAAGGAACGACTAAATATTCCGCTTAATAATATACCTAGCGTAGCGGAAGGTAATATCAAATGTTTAAAAGAGTTGAAAATCATACCTAAGTTTTTGTCTAAAATGCTATCTAAAATTAAAAAACCAGTAATTGAGGGAGGGCCACTCACTCCAGGGGGTAATCTTCCACCAATGGGTAACCACCCTAGTAATACGGCGAAAATGATTTGAATTAACATAGCAGCCCAAAAAGGAGGGAGGGCATAGGTGCCAATACCAAAAATTCTTCCAAGAAAATCTATTCGGGTTTCTGGTTTAATTGCTCCTAAAAAACCAATTAAATAACCAACTAATGATGCTATTAATATTGCAAATAATGCTAATTCTATACTTGCAGGAAGAGCTTTAGAAATAATTATTTTTACAGGTTCTTGTGTGTTTAATGAGAATCCTAAATTTCCATGCATTAACTGATTTAAATAGTCAAAGTATTGATTAATTAAAGGTTTATTTAATCCAAGCTTAATTCTTAGACTCTCGCGCGCAAATTCATTGGCTCGAGTGCCTAGAATCGCATCGACAGGATCACCTGGTGCGATTCTCAATAATATAAAAACTAAGGTAGAAATGATCCAAAGCATAATGGGCAACAGAGCTAATCTGGAAAGGATGTATTTAAAAAGTTCCTTTTTTATTGACAAAATTAGTCTCTTTTTAAGTTCTTTAGAATGATTAACCCATTGCTTGAAAATTCAGGTTGACTTATACCTTTTAAAGACCAAGCTTTAGGTTTTACTAGCCAAACTGGTAAGTAGGAACCCCCTTTAGCTGCAAGTTGCTCAACTTTGATTAAAGTATTTAATCTACTTTCTTCTTCTGATTTTTCACTTTTCTCCAATAATTCTTGTACTTTATTGTCGCCCCAAAAACTACCGCTGAAAACAGCTTCTCCCTTTAGGCAATTATTATTCTCTATTTTTGTACAACTTAATAAAGGAGTTAAGTATGCTTCGGGGTCAGGATATGCTCCAGTCCAATCTAATATGACTGCCTCAAATGCACCTTCGGAAAGTTGTTTATAAACTGTTGTTGATTCAACGCCATTTAAAGTTATTTCTATACAATCAGATAAATCCCTTTTTATTTGATCTTTCCACGTAAGAGCAAGTAATTTATCCGCAGGTACATTAGATCTAAATGTTAATGGAATAGTAAGAATATCAGTTTCGCAGTAGCCTTGTTTCTTTAATAAAGTTCTAGCAATGTTAGGTTTGTATTTTGAAAAAGGTGAGAATTCTTTTTTGTGAAACTGAGGAGGCACTATTGATCTTAAAGGTTCTCTTGTTCCAAGGCTTACTTGCTTATTAATTAGCTCCCTATCAATTGTGTATGAAAGAGCTTCCCTAATTGCCTTGTTTTTTAAAGGCAATGTGTTGCTTTTAAAGGTAATATATCCAATTTCTATTGGATCACCTTCTCCTGAGTTAAGCTTGCCTTTATTAACCATATTGTTTAATGCGACACGTTGCATATCATCTATAGAATTTGAAATTAGAACGTCAACTTCTTTTGTTTTGATTGCGCCAAAAAGAGAACTAGAATTACTGTAATTTATGAAGTCAATTCCTTTATTAAGAGGCTTTTTACCCCAATAGTTAATAAATGGTTTAATTATTTGTTGATTTTGGCTGAAACTTTCTAAAAAATATGGACCTGTGCCTATAAAATTTTTATTGTTAAAACTATCTTTGTAGTTTGAGTATGAATTAGGAGATATAGGAGTTAAATTTACAGATGTTAAAAGACTTTTTAAAGAACTTGACGGCTTTTTTAATTTTATTCTTAGTAGAAATTCCTCTTTGACCTCAATATCCTCTATTTTGTCATTCAATAGGTAATTTAAAGTTCCTATTTTCATAAAGCGATTAAGACTGAATGCCATCGCTTTTGCATTGAAAATACTTCCATCATGAAAAGAAATATTTTCTTTTAGTGGAATATCTATTAGTTGACCATCCTGACTTACTTTAGGTAAAGCTTTAGCCAGGTTTGGAGAAAGATTTCCTTCCTTATTTATTTTGTATAAAGTATCTCCTAAAGCACTTAATATTTGAAGTGTTCTTAAAGTATTTGCTTGGGCAGGATCAAGAGATTCAATTTTCCCTGCACTTGCAACGATAATATGTTCTCTTTTTTTTGATTGAACGCAGGATAGTTGTAAAATTATTAAAATAATACTTGATACTTTTAAGATGATTTTTACATTAATTATCTTTAACATTTTTTGGGATACAAAAATAATTATTTACTTAGTCAAATTTCTTATAAGTTTGCTGATACTTGCTTAATTGATATTTCGAAAACTGGAGATCCATTCGGATTTAGTGGCCATTCTCTAACCCAACATTTTTGATAAGAATTATCTATCCCTAATACCTGAAAAAGTTCTTCTTGATTATTGAGGTGAACACAATCTCCTTGATTAATAGTTTCTGTTTTGTCTTTTCTTTCTTTTTCAATTACTTTTTTTGATGATTTCATAGTTTAGTTTCGTGAAGAAATTTAAACTAAATTTCCTTTTAATATATTTATATAATTAGCAACTTAATTTTGATTTGACTAGTCTTCGTTAGCTAAAGGCAACCCATCGTTGCTGCAATCCTTTTTACTTGTGGCAAACTTCTTATATCTGAAAGAGCTTCTCCAAGTTGACCTTGTTTGATCTTGTGAGTAATAACTACTATTTCGGCTACATTATCACTTGCGTCAAATTGCACAATTGATTCAATAGATATTTTTTTCTGTCCAAAAATAGTCCCGACCTGTCCTATTACTCCAGGAGTATCTTCGGCAATTAGCCGTATGTAATTTTTTTTCGTGATTTCTTTTTCATTCGCCACGTGACAACTTCTCCAACTTTTTGCGGATAGAAGAGGATCTAAGTTTAAGGAATTTTTTTCACTCATTGCCTGAATTCCTGCAATGTTCAATATGTCTGCAACGACAGCTGAAGCAGTTGGACCTGACCCTGCACCTGGTCCAAAAAACATTACTTGACCAATAGGATTTCCTTCTACAAGAATGGCATTGTTCACTCCATTTACGCCTGCTAAGGGATTGTCTTCGGGTACTAATGTGGGTTCAACCCAGATTGATAGTGGCTGGCTTTTTTCGACTTTTGATTGATTTTTGTCTTTTTCAGATATTGCTAAAAGCTTAATCCCATAACCTAATTTCCTAGCGTAATTAACATCTATTGCTTCTAGGCGATTTATGCCAGTAGTCGGGATGTGGGCTCGATTAATTGCTCCACCAAAGGCAAGGCTACTTAAAATTGCAATTTTGTCAGCTGCGTCTGATCCCTCTACATCAGCGGCAGGATCACTTTCTGCATATCCAAGCTCTTGGGCATCTTTTAATACATCGGCATAATTAACTCCTTCTTTATCCATTCTGGAGAGTATGTAATTTGTTGTTCCATTTATTATTCCACTTACTTTAGTTATCTGATTCCCTCCGAGAGATTGTTTTAAAGGCTCAATTATGGGAATTCCTCCTCCGACTGCGGCTTCAATGAGGACATAGACTCCAGAAGCTTTTGCTTCGTTCGCAATCTCCTCACCATGTCTTGCAATTACTGCTTTATTAGCAGTGACAACAGATTTACCTGCTCTGATGGCTTGGATTATTAATGATTTGGCTGGCTCAATACCACCCATTACTTCAACAACTATTTGAATATTGGGATTATTTACTATCTCTAATGAGTTTGTAGTAAGGATAGAATCTGGTAAGGATATCTCTCTTTTTTTTTGGAGATTTTTTACTGCAATACCTACCAGTTCAAGTTCTTCAACTAAAGGATGTCTATCATTAGGATTATTAATTATGGTTGCAACACCCTGTCCAACAGTGCCTAAGCCAAGTAAACCAATACCAATTTTTTTCATGTTGTTGTTAGGCGAGATTTTTTGAGAACTCTATTTATCAGTATCAGAGCTTGAGAGTGAGAGTGTTTTTGCTTGAGCTTTCATTTTTAAGAATATGTTGAGAAACCCATTTGCTCTTGAGGGTGTCAAGCTTTTGCTTAGTCCTGTCATCTCAATGAATTTTTCATCTATAGAGATTACTTCAAAAGGTGTGAGGTTATTTAAACCTTTTATAAGAAAAGCAAGTAATCCTTTTGTTATAAGTGCATCTGAATATCCTTTCCATTGAATTTTTCCATTTAGAAGAATTCCAAGTACATATACCTCTGAGATGCATCCTTTTACTTTGGTGCTTTCTAGGTGAAGATCTTCAGTTAATATTGGTAGATTTTTTGCTAGCCATAAAATGTATTCATAGCGCCTTTTTGGGTCTGAAGTTGATTGTAGACGCTCTATAAGATTATCTAATGAATCACTTCCATAAGTATTCATGAAAGATTTTTCTTTGATTTGAATCACCTCGACAGATCAAATAATTGATTTATCTTAAACCCTAACTAATTATTTAGTTGCCTCAATTTGATGTAGACCTGTTTCGCTAATCCAACCGTTAAAGGGTAAGTCCCATTCTTCTCTGGGTAAAGGCTTTTTAGATATGCAATTGTTACTGATAACTACAAATGACGGTATTGAAATCCACAAATCTTTTTTGCGAAGGCGATCAAAGTATCCCCCACCGTAACCTAACCTGTATCCCTCTAGATCAATAGCGATCGCTGGGATAAATAAAATAGAAATATCTGAAGGACGAATAGCCTTCTCTCCAAGTGGTGCAGGTATTTTATTTGAATCAAGCTCTAGTTGATTATTTGACCAATGATGATATTTTAGACCTTTGACTTTTGAACTTGAAGGTAAAGCAATTTTTTGATTATTAAGCTCTTTAATAAATCTTATATCTACCTCACCTTTTAGCGGCCAATAAATACCTATATATTTTCCCTCAATATGATATTTCTTTATTAATTCTTTTAATGCTGATTTAACTTTTAACTTTATTTTTTCATGTATTAAAGATGAATTTGAATAACGGATTAAGTTGTATTCATTTCTTTTGAGTTCCTTTTTTGTTTTAATATCTTTATACATTTTTATTAATTAATATGTTTTGAATATTGATTTAACTATTTGAGATATAGTCCAGTAAGAGCAATTGCTAATGCATCTGCTGCATCGTCGGGTTTTGGTGGTGAAGTGATTTTAAGATCATGCATAACAGATTTTAGAACCTCATCTTTATCTGAATGGCCATAACCAGTAATAGCAAGCTTAATTTGCATTGGTGGGAATTCTTGAATCGAAAGATTGTACTTTCCTAAAGTCATCATTATTACTCCACGTGCTTGGACAACTCCTATTGTCGTACTTGAGCGGTAGAAAAAAAACTTTTCTACTGCAGCAGATTCTGGATTCCATTTTTTAATAATTGAGCTTAAATCTTTAGAAATTTCTAAAAGCCTACTCTCTTCTTTTTGAGTTGGTTTTGTTTCTATTACCCCACAATCTAACATTATTTTTTTTCCTTCAATTGCATCAATTATTCCATAGCCTACTCTTGCTAATCCTGGATCAATTCCTATTATTCGCACTTAATTTTTCGTAGCAAGTTCAAACTCATTTATATCAATATTTTCATTCTTTTCGAATATTTTGCAAAAAGCTTTTATTACTCTATCTCCAGAATCAACTTGTTCCAGAGGATCTTTTCTAAGTCTATGTCTTAAAGATGTGGAAACAACACGAGCGATATCTTCTTCTGTGACCTCATCCCTTCCTTCAAAAGCAGCAAGGGCTCTGGCTGCTCTGTTAGTAACAATGTCTCCTCGGAGCCCATCAACATCAAGTTCACCACATACGGCAGATATTTTTAATCTGAGATCTTCATCGATGGTCACCTTGTTAAGTAAATTTTGAGCTTCAACAACTTTTTGTTGAAGGGAGTTTTGGTTTGCTTGAACGGAATCATTAAAAGCTTCAGGATTATTATCAAAAGCTGTGCGTTGATCAACAACTTGAACGCGAAGCTTTGCTTCCCTTACGGTCCTTACCTCTACACTCATTCCAAAACGATCAAGTAACTGCGGCCTTAATTCACCTTCCTCAGGGTTGCCTGAACCAATAAGTACAAACCTCGCAGGATGGCGTACAGAAATCCCTTCTCGTTCGACTGTATTCCAGCCAGAAGCAGCAGAGTCTAAAAGAACGTCCACAAGGTGGTCGTCTAGAAGGTTGACTTCGTCAACATAAAGCAAACCTCTGTTTGCTTTCGCCAGAAGGCCTGGCTCAAAAGCTCTCACACCTTCACTAAGAGCCTTTTCGATATCAATAGTTCCACAAAGTCTATCTTCAGTAGCTCCTAAAGGTAGATCTACCATTGGGACTTGTTTTTCGCCTTTTTTAATTTCATTACCACTTTCTATCTTCTCTCTGACATCGTTGCTTTGAAGATCAGGATCATCAAGAGAACTGTTGTAAGGATCGCCTTCAACAACTTCAATAGCAGGAAGGAGATCTGCAAGTGCTCTGATTGTTGTTGACTTTCCAGTACCTCTGTCACCCATTATCATGACTCCGCCAATTCTCGGGTCTATAACATTTAAAAGAAGGGCTAGCTTCATTTCTTCCTGTCCAATCACTGAAGTGAATGGAAAAACTCTGCGTTTTCTAGTTAAACTCAATTTCTTAGTACTAGTAACAAGATTGTTTCATAAGCAGGCCTATTTAGTTTGATAAAGTACAAAAAAAAAAGATAATGAAAATCAATTTTTTTGGATAAGTCATTAAAAAATCTAATATTGAGTACTTGATTTTTGATCTTGCTTTAAAAAAGGAACTAATTCTGCCGATAAATTTCTTATCAACTCAGGAGATCTTGGATCATTGAAAGGACCTTTAACTATGAAACTTGCAAATGCCCTTGAATTATTAGGAGTTTGAATTAGAGCAGTATCTGAATACGAGATCCCAATGTCACCAGTTTTGTTATGAACTAAATAACCTTTTAATGAAAGATTATAGTCAATGTTTTTACTTTCTTTCTTAAGACCTCTTAAAATTCCAGAGGGTATTAAAGAATTTGTTTTTGATTTTTGCATAATTTCTCTGAAAATATCTCTAGAACTAACATTAAGGAGATAACCATTATCTACTAAAGCCATTGCTAAAGAAAGATCCTTGGTAGAGGTGAGATTTGTTCCATCCAGATCAGGAAGGAAATTATTTATTTGTGTATTTTTTAATCCGAGTTCCTTTAATTTTTGATTAACTGTATTTATTCCTCCAAGACGTTTTATTAGTAAATTAGTTGCAGTATTATCACTAACTCTAATCATTTCAGATGCCACTTCGAAAATAGGGAATTTCATACCAATTTCTTGGTATGCCATCCAGCCTGATCCACTACCAATAGTATCTTCGGTAAGTATTAACTCTTCGTCCCAAAAGAGTTCACCTTGATCTAACATCATTAATAAAATAATTAGAATTGGGACCTTAATGCTACTTGCCGCTGGAAGCTTATTGTCTGATTTTATTTCTGCATAAACTTGGTTATCTAATGATATAAAAAAACAACTAATATCCAGATCTGGATTTTTAATTATAAGAGATTCCCATTTATTTATTAGT
>Ga0208261_1000672_pt1 | contig 13141 bp, 16 predicted proteins | sample Knorr_S7_td_DCM__FD_185595 | JGI IMG/M metagenome (GOLD analysis project Ga0208261, IMG submission 185595) | Marine microbial communities from Southern Atlantic Ocean transect - Knorr_S7_td_DCM_ad_131m_LV_B (SPAdes) (version 3) | ecosystem: Environmental > Aquatic > Marine > Oceanic | place...
TGCTCATCTATACAAGTTAATTTATGAAAAATATTAAAGCAATAATTTTTGATGCTTATGGAACTTTATTTGATGTTAATTCTGCAGCAGAAAAATGTAGAAGTAAAATTGGAGATAAATGGGAAAGTTTTGCAAATTACTGGAGAAAAACACAATTAGAATATACGTGGCTTAGAAGTCTAATGGGGAGGCATAAAGATTTTTGGCAAATAACAGAGGATAGCTTAGATAAATCTATGCAGGCATTTAATATAAATAAAGCGATGAAGAATGAACTATTAGATTTGTATAAAATTTTATCACCTTACCCTGAAGTAAAAGAAACTTTAGAAAAGCTTAAAGAAAAAAGATATAAATTAGCTATTCTATCAAACGGAACTCCCGCTTTACTTAATGAATTGGTAAAAAGCAATGGTCTGCAAAATTTATTTGATGATATTTTTTCAATTGAAGAAGTTAAAATATATAAGCCAAGTTCGAAGGTCTATGATATGCCTGTTAAAAAATATAGTATAAAAAATGAAGAAGTTGCTTTTTTAAGCGCTAATACTTGGGATGTTTCAGGTGGTGGAAATTATGGGTTTACTTCTATTTGGGTAAATAGAAATAAAAATATTTTTGATAATCTTGATTATAAACCTAAAAATGAAATTAGTGGGTTAAATCAACTCATTGATATTTTATAAAAAAAAACTAAAAAATAATCATTATGGCAAATATAGCAGACCTAATTGGAAGAATTTTAATTTCAGCATTATTCCTTTTAAATGGAATTTTTAAAATTAGTAACTACGATGGAACTATTGGCTGGATGGAAAGCTTTGGTATGCCTGGGATATTATTAATTCCAGCTATCATTTTAGAAATAGCAGGTCCAGTTTTAATTATTATTGGGTATAAAACAAAATTAGCCGCTGGATTGTTAAGTTTATTTTGTATAGCTACTGCATTTATATTTCATAACGATTTTGCTAATCAAATGCAGTTAACATCTTTTTTAAAAAATATTGCTCTTGCTGGTGGTTTTTTAATACTTTTTGTAAATGGCGCTAAAGGCTTTAGTTTAGATAACAAATTCAAAAAATAAAATGTCAAATATTGAAGTAAAAAAAATTATTAATCCAATCCTAGCCTCTGATGGGGCTGGAGTTAAATTAAAAAGAAGTATTGGAGTTGAGCCTGATTACTTTGATCCTTTTCTAATGTTAGACGAATTTGGTTCAGAAAATAAAGATGATTACATTGGAGGCTTTCCTCCTCATCCTCATAGAGGAATAGAAACTGTTACTTATATGCTTCAAGGTGAATTTGAACATGAAGATAGCACTGGTGGCAAAGGTAGAATGTCTTCTGGTGATGTCCAGTGGATGAAAACAGGTAGTGGTATAATTCATTCTGAAATGCCTGCAATGTCAGAAGGTCGACTTCATGGATTTCAGCTATGGATCAATATGCCTGCTAAATTAAAGATGAGCAAGCCTGATTATATTTATATCGATGCAGATAAAATGAGTGTTCATAAAGATGGTGACAAACGAGTAAAAGTAATTGCTGGAAAATTTGAAAAAGCAAAAGGTCCTGTTAAAGGCCATAATATTGAACCAACATATTTTGATGTTGAATTAAACAAAGATAAAGAATTTAATTTTAAACTTCCCATAACTCACAACACATTTATTTATTTAATTAATGGAGAAATAGAAATTGGTACAAAAAATCATAAAGAAGTTAAAGACAGTACCTTGATATTGCTAGATAAGGGTGAGGATTTAAATGTTAGAGCTAAATCAAAATCAAAATTCTTAGTGATTTCTGGAAAACCAATTAATGAAGAAATTGCGAGAGGTGGACCTTTTGTAATGAATACTAAATCAGAGATCTTGCAAGCAGTTCAAGATTATCATAATGGTACATTTGTAAAATAATGAAAGCTATAAAAATTAAAAAAGCTGGTGGACCAGAGGTATTAGAGTTGGAAGATATAACTTTAAGAAAACCAGTAAGGGATGAAGTCATAATTGAACACACTGCTATTGGTTTAAATTATATTGATACGTATCATAGATCAGGATTATATCCTCTTATATTTCCATCAGGATTAGGAATGGAAGCTACAGGTGTAATTAAAGAAACGGGTCCAGATGTAAAAGGTTTTGCTGTCGGAGATAAAGTAGCTTATGCATCAGTTCCTCTTGGGGCATATTCTACACATAGAATTTTTAAAACTAAAAGTTTAGTTAAAGTGCCAGATGAAATTGATTTAACTTTGGCAGCAACACTTATGACAAAAGGTTTAACTACTTTCTATTTATTATATAAAACTTATCCTGTTACTTCTGGTGAAACTATCTTATTTCATGCGGCAGCCGGAGGTGTTGGTCAAATATTTTGCCAGTGGGCAAAAAGTTTAGGCTGTAAAGTAATAGGAACTGTTGGAAGTGATGATAAAATTAGTTTAGCAAAAAAAAATGGTTGTGATGAAGTAATTAATTATTCAAAAGAAGATTTTTCAAAAAAAGTTATTGAATTAACTAATGGAAAAGGAGTTCCAGTAGTCTACGACGGTGTAGGAAAATCGACATTAGAAAAATCTCTAAAATGTTTAAAGGAAAGAGGAATGATGATTTCTTTTGGAAATGCATCTGGAGCGTTAGACCCAATTAATGTTCCAAAAATGTTACAGCCAAAAGGATTGTTTTTTGTAAGGCCTTCGATGGGTCAATATTTGCACACTAGAGAAGAATTAGATGAGGCTTCCAAAATATTATTTGAAAAAATAAGTTCTGGAGAAGTTAAAGTAGAAATTTTTAAAAAATATAAATTAGATGATGTTAAGCAAGCACATATAGATATAGAATCTAGAAAAATTGTTGGTCCTGCAGTAATTATTCCTTAAACTGTATATCCATATCTGATAAATGAAGTTTTAATGCTTTAGTAGAAATTTGAATTTCTCTAATAAAAAAAACTATCGATATCATCATTGATAAGCAGCAAGAACCAAAAATAAATCTTGCAATAATTAAGCTCTCTAGATAAAGCGCAAAAACTGTTAACATATTAAATAAGAAACCAAATGCTGCGAACATTATGCTATATTTAATAACTACTATTCTATTATCTAAATTCATTAGCTGAGCTTTCCACTCAGGCGGAGTATGCTTTTCAAAAACAAATTCATCATGAATTTTACGAATTAATGAACTTAAAGTATGAAATCTATTTGAATAGACGCTCATAATAAGTGGTATAGCTGGGAACATCAATGCAGTTACTGTGTAATCTATATTCATACGAATCAGTTTGATTATGAATCTAGCCTTTGTTATTTACAAGAAAATTAAATGGAAAATCTTAAATTATTTATTCAGCTTACAAGGTTAGATAAGCCAATTGGATATATGTTATTATTTTGGCCATGTCTTTGGGGTCTTACAATTGCATATAATTTTGAAAATAATTTAAATAAATACTTTTTTTATTTAGCATTATTTTTTCTAGGTTCTCTCTTTATGAGATCTGCAGGCTGTATAGTAAATGATATATTTGATAGAGATTTCGACAAAAAAGTTGAGAGAACGAAGAATAGGCCGCTGGCTTCAGGAAAAATTTCTATTTTTTTAGCATCTATTTTTGCATTAGTTTTATGTCTTTTGGCGTTAATAGTTCTTATCAATTTTAATTTTCTAACTATAATTTTGGCAATTGCGTCAATGCCTTTTGCATTTTCCTATCCTTTAATGAAGAGATTTACATATTGGCCTCAATTATTTTTAGGAATAACTTTTAACTATGGACTTTTATTGGCATGGATATCAATTCATGAAAGTATTAGTTTGGCACCAATTTTGTTGTATTTGGGAGCCATATTTTGGACACTCGGGTATGACACCATTTATGGATATCAAGATATTAAGGATGATGAAATAATTGGAGTTAAATCAACCTCTATAAAGTTTAAAGATAATCCAAAGAAAATATTATACTTATTTTATATAATGACTTTTTTATCTTTAGTAGGTTTGGGATATTTAATGGAATTTAGTTATATTTACTTTATATTTTTAGTAGTGCCACTTTTACATTTTTTTGTTTACCAATTAGGTAGGCTTGATATTAAAAGTTCGAGCAGCTGTTTAAAATTATTTAAATCAAATAATTTTTTAGGATTAATTATTTTTTTGAATTTGCTAATTGGTAAAATTTTATAGATTTATGAATAATATAGAAATTTTAAAAAAACTTTACAATCAGTATACAAAACAATTTTTACCAAAAATATTATTTTCTATTTTTTTTTCATTATTAGTAGCTGGAAGCACTTCTGCTATAGCTTGGCTACTAGATCCTGCTATAAAAAAAATTTTTATTGAAAAAGACCAAACACTAATATTGCTTATCCCAGCTGCAATAATTATTGCTTTTACAACAAAGGGCTTGTCACTTTATATTGCTAAAACAACTCTAATTAAAGTTGGCCAAGAAGTAACAAAAATTCTTCAATTGCAATTAATGAAGTCAATAATAAAGGCAGATGCTGAAATAGTTGACAAAAAACATTCAGGAAAATTTATATCTCATTTAACTTTTGATATCTCCATGATGACAAATTTAATTAGTGTTGTAATACTAAATATTGCAAAAGATTCCTTAACTCTCATAGGTTTAATTGGTGTTATGTTTTATCAAAACTGGAGATTAGCTATTTTTGCTTTAATTATGATACCTCTTGCTTCTTTTGCTGCAAAATCTTTGGGTAAAAGAATTGGGAAAGTAACAACGCAAGCTCAAGAAAAATCAGGCATTCTTACTACATACATGCTCGAAGTATTTAAAAATCATAAAATAATAAAAATTTTTCAAAAAGAAAATTATGAATTTTCAAGGGCTGAGAAATTCATTAATAACTTAAAAGATAGATTAGTAAAAACTTCAATGGTCATAGTTAGGGCATCTCCAATAATGGAAACCCTAACAGGATTTATGATAGCTGGACTAATTTATTATTCGGGAAATTTAATGATGAAACAAGAGCTGGATATTAATAATTTCTTTTCTTTTTTAGCAGCAATGATGTTGGCTTACCAACCAGTTAGGTCTCTAGCAACCATTAATATGTCAATTAATCAAGGTTTATCAGCAGCAAAAAGAATTATACCTTTAATTGAACAAGAAAATAATATTAAGGAAAAACCTAATGCTTTATCTCTTGAGACTACCAAGGGTGAAATAAATTTTAAAAATATAAGCTTTAAATATAACACTGATGAGAGAAAAGTTTTAAACTCGATTAATTTAAATATAATTGGTGGCGAAATGACTTCCTTAGTTGGTCACAGTGGAGCAGGAAAAACAACAATTCTAAACTTAATACCAAGATTTTATGATAAAGTTTCAGGAGATATACTAATTGATGGTCAATCGATTTACGATGTCTCTTTAAATTCTTTAAGAAATAATATTTCTCTTGTTAATCAAGATACAACTTTATTTGATGATACAATTAAAAATAATATAGCTTACGCTAATTTAGATGCCACAGACGATGAAATTATTGAGGCTGCAAAACTTTCACATTGCAATGAATTTATAGATAAATTGCCAAATAAATTTGATACGATTATTGGAGAAAATGGAACTAGACTCTCTGGAGGAGAAAAACAAAGACTATCTATAGCAAGAGCTATGCTGAAGAAAAGTAAAATCATATTGTTAGATGAAGCTACTTCATCATTAGATGCTGAAACAGAAAGTAAGATCCAAGAAGCTATCAAGCTACTTACCAAAGATAGAACTACATTGGTAATAGCCCATAGACTTTCTACTGTGATGAGCTCAAAAACAATTTGTGTTGTTGATGATGGAGAAATAGTTGCTGAAGGAAATCATCAAGAATTATTACAAAAATCAGAAATTTATAAAAATTTTTATGAGAAGCAATTAAGAAAAGATTAATGTTATTTATTTATAGACTGATTATAAATTTAATCTTTTTAGCTACACCAATAATAATAATTTATAGGATATTTAAAAAGAAAGAAGATCCAAAAAGATTTTTTGAAAAAATCGGTAAATTTAATAAAAAAAATCAAAATGATAATTTAATATGGTTTCATGGATCAAGTGTTGGAGAAATACTAAGTATTATACCTTTAATTGAAAAACTTAGTAAAAGAAAAAATATAAAAAAAATATTAATCACAACAAATACTTTAAGTTCTGCAAAAATTATAAAAAAACTAAAATTAAAAAAAACATTTCATCAATTTTTTCCATTAGATACGGAATTTCTTGTAGAAAAATTTTTGAACCATTGGAAACCAAAAGCAGTTTTTTTTATCGAATCTGAAATTTGGCCAAACATGATACTTAAAATAAAGGAGAAAAATATTCCATTAGTTTTACTAAATGCCAGAATTACAAAAAAATCTTTTAAAAAGTGGAGAAAGATTCTTTCTTTTTCTAAAAAAATATTTAATGAGTTTGATTTATGCCTAGCCCAAAATGACAAAACTTGTGATTATTTAAAAATTTTAGGAGCAAAAAATATTAGAAAAATAGGAAATTTAAAATTCTCACAGAGTAAGCTTGAATTAAAAAATAAATCAAACCCTAGGATAAAAAAGTTTTTAATAAATAAAAAAATTATGTTTTCGGCAATAAGTACTCATGCAGGAGAAGAGTTATTATGTGGTAAAGTTCATTCTAATTTAAAGAAAAAATATAAAAATATAATTTCTATAATAATCCCTAGACACGTTCATAGAGCTCACGAAATTAAAGAAGAATTAAATTCAAATGGTTTAAAAGTACATTTACATTCCTCAAATAGACCAATGAATAAAGATACTGATATTTATCTGGTAGATACTTTTGGAGAAACAAAAGCTTTTTTAAGATTATCAAAAATTGCATTTATGGGAAAATCTATTCATGCTTTTGGGGGTCAAAATCCACTTGAGGCAGCTAGATTAGGAAATCGAATTATTCATGGTCCTAACATAGAAAATTTTGTAGAGGTTTATGATTTTCTTAAAAAACATGGTATTTCTTCAAAAATTAATTCATATAATGATTTAAAAAATTTAGTTGTTAAATTTGAAAGAAAAAAAAATTATTCTCAACAAATTATTAAAAAATTAACCTATACAGGTAATCAAATTTTAATAAATAATGAAAAAGAAATTAATAAATATTTTTGATTTATGAATTTCAAAAAACCAGAATTTTGGGACAAATCGGAATTATCCATTTGGTCAATAATTTTATACCCGTTTTCTCTTTTATTTTTAATTATATCTTTAGGAGCTAAATTTTTAAAAATTAAAAAAAAATTCCCAATCCCTATAGTATGTGTAGGTAATATTTATACCGGAGGTACAGGAAAAACTCCATTAGCTTTGGAAATATTTAAAATTACTAAATCATATGGAAAAAATCCTGCTTTTGTAAAAAAAGGATATGACTATTTGTATGATGAAATTCAAATGTTAGATAAGACTGGAAAAACTTATTCAGATAAAAATAGAAAAGAAGCTATCAAATCACTAATTTCTGATAAATATGATGTTGCAATTTTAGACGATGGATTTCAAGATTTATCAATTGAAAAAGATTTTTCGATTTTGTGTTTTAACTCAAGGCAATTGATAGGTAATGGTTTTTTGATTCCAGCAGGCCCTTTAAGAGAAAGTTTTAATTCAATTAAAAAAGTTGATTGTGTTTTAATAAATGGTGATAGAAATATAGAGTTTGAAAATAAAATTAATAAAATTAATAAAAATATAAAAATATTTTATTCAAAATATAAAATAAAGAATATTGAAAATTTTAAAAATAAAGAAATTGTGGCTTTTGCGGGAATTGGAAATCCATCAAATTTTTTTCATTTACTAAAAGAAAATAATATTAATGTAAAAAAAACGTATTCATTTCCTGATCATTATAATTACTCAGAAAATGATTTTAGTAAAATTATAGGTGATAAAAATATGAAAATTATTACAACTGAAAAGGATTATTTTAGAATGAACGATAGGCAAAAACAAAATTGTGAGTTTGTAAAAGTTGATTTAGAAATTGAAAATAAAAGTGAATTTGTAAATTTAATTAAAAATAAAGTATGAAAATTGTAAAATATTTTTTTGAATTTATATTTATAATAAATATTTTTTTAATTTTTAAAATTATTGGTTATAAAAATGCTTCTAATTTAGGAGAAATAATTGGAAAAAAAATTGGTCCTTTTTTTCGATCAAATACTAAAATTGAAAATAATCTAGAAAATTCAAATATTGGAAATACAAAAGAAGATCGTAAATTAATTATTAATAATATGTGGGGAAATTATGGAAGAATATTATCAGAATATTTATACTTAAAACAATTCAGAAAAAATAAACTAAGTAAATTTATAGAAATTGAAGGTGAAAATTATTTAAATGAAATTAAGAAAAATGATGATCAAGTCGTATTTATATCGGGACATTTTAATAATTTTGAATTAATGGCTATGGAAATAGAGAAGGCAGGAATAAATTTGTGTGCAATTTACAGGCCACTTAATAATCCATTTCTAAATGTTATTATGGAAAGTATTAGAAAAAACTATATTTGTAAAAATCAAATAAAAAAAGGCAAAAGTGGTACAAGGGAATTGCTAAATTTATTTAAAAAAAAATTTTCTGTTGCATTAATGATTGATCAAAGGGTTAGTGAGGGCGAACCAATAAAACTATTTAATCATCCGGCAAAAACTACAACGATACCTGCACAACTAGTCAAAAAATATGGTTGTAGCGTTGTTCCAGTTTATATTGAAAGGGTTGAAAAATATCATTTTAAATTATCTTTTAATAAACCAATAAAATTCGATAATAATTTCTCTCTTGAACAAATATCCCTGGAACTTAATAAAATATTAGAAAAAATGATTTTAAAAAATCCTGATCAGTGGATTTGGTCTCATGATCGTTGGAAGTAAATCAGTTTTTTTTCTCTAAATCTTCTCTTTTTTGTGAGGCTTCTATATGAGAAAAGTAGGGCTCTTGAAGATCAACATTCCAATAATTTAATTTATCCAAAAAAATTTTTTTTCCAGAAATTGCACAAATAACATGGTCACCATCTTCTAGTATCTCAAAATTATTAGGTAAATATTTTATTCTAGCTAATTTATTTTTCATTATGTAGAAATGTATTTATATATGATTATTTGTATCATAGGAAGTGGTGGTAGAGAACATGCTATATGCAAAACAATTTCCCTATCCTCAAAAGCAAGCAAAATATATTGTCTACCAGGGAATGCTGGAACTCAACAACTGGCTGAAAATATAGATTTAGATATTGATGATTTTGAAAAAGTTTTAAAATTTTTAAAGCAGTCTAAGGTTGATTTAGTTATAGTTGGTCCAGAAAAACCATTAGTGAATGGTGTTGTAGATTTCTTAGAAAATAATGGTATTAAAGTTTTTGGTCCTAGAAAAATTCCTTCTCAATTAGAAGGGTCAAAAACTTTCACAAAAAATATTTGTAAAAAATATAATATACCCACAGCTAAATTTGGAATCTTTGAAAAAAAAGAAAATACTATAAATTTTTTAAAAAATTCAAAATTTCCTATTGTTATTAAAGCAGACGGATTAGCTGCCGGAAAAGGGGTTTATATATCTGAAAATTTATCTGAAGCAACAGAGGCTGTTAATGAGGTTTTTGATGGAAAATTTGGTATAGCAAAAAAAATACTGGTTGAAGAATTTTTAAATGGTGAAGAAATGAGTTTTTTTGTTATTTGTGACGGAAAAAATTTTAAAATTTTTGAAACTGCACAAGACCACAAAAGAGTTAATGAGGGAGATATGGGAAAGAATACCGGTGGAATGGGTGCATACAGTCCATCAGGATTAATAAACAAGACCTTAGAAAAAAAAATTATTGATAAAATAATTTCTCCAACCTTAAAAGCTATAGAAGAAATGGGAGAAAAATATAAAGGATTTCTTTATGCTGGATTAATGATAAGTGATAACGAACCTTTCTTGATTGAATACAATGTAAGAATGGGGGACCCTGAATGTCAAACAATTTTACCTCTTTTAAAAACTGACTTAATTGATATTTTCAATGCATGTTGTGACGGAACTTTAGAAAATCTAAATATAGAATGGGAAGAAAAAAAGAGTTTGTGCATTGTATTATGTTCTAAAGGTTATCCTGAAAAATTTATAAATAATGTTAAAATAGATAATATAAATAATTTGAAATTGAATAATAACGATTTTATCTTTCACGCAGGAACAAAACAAAAAGAAAATGAAATATTTTCAAATGGAGGAAGAGTCCTAAATTTTGTTTCTATCTCAAGCTCATTTAAAGAATCAAGAGAAAGAGCATTAAAACTTATCAATCAATTAAATTGGGGGAATGGTTTTTTCAGAAAAGATATTGGTTTTAAAATAATAGACAAATGAGAATAATTGGAGGAACTTTTAAAGGTATAAAGCTTTTTGAAGCTTTCGATCAAAATACGAGACCTCTAAAAGATTTGGTAAAAGAGTCTATTTTAAATATTCTTGAATATTCTAAAGACTCGAAAATCGATTTGAATAATTCTTTAGTGCTTGATTTATTTGCGGGCACTGGATCCTTTGGTTTGGAGTGTATTTCAAGGGGTGCAGCCAAAGTTTATTTTATCGAAAACTACACTCAATCATTAGAAATTTTAAATAAAAACATAAAAAAATTAAAATGCGAAAAAAAAACAAAAGTCTTTAATGAGAATGCCTTTAATTTTTTTAATATTGAAGAAATAAAAAAAGAAAAATTAGATTTAATATTTTTAGATCCACCTTACAAAGAAGAAAATATAAAAGTAATTTTAGAAAATATAGCTAAATTAAAATTATTAAAAGAATCTGGATTAGTTGTATTGCATCGGCACAAAAAAACAAAAGATGATATTGGAGAAAGATTTTTAATTAAAAGATCTGTTAAATACGGAATTTCAAAAATAGTATTTTTAAAACTATTTAAATAATATCTTCTTTGTTTCTTTTTTAATTAGTTCTACCGATGGTTGGTCAAAAGGATTGACCTTTAGAGCCCTTCCTAACAAAATTGTTTCTAATATAAAAAAACAAAATAGTTCTCCTAATGCCTCTTCACTTCTTCTTTTTACCTCAAAAGACCTAAAGGGTAATTTTTTTTTATAAAAAACTTTTTCGGTTGCATTTTTTTGTGCGTATATAATTTTAGAAAAAGATTTATTTTTAAGATAATTATGAGACTTCTGTAAAAATTTATTATTAATTATATTAGATTTTTTATCTTGAGAAGAAAAAAAAGTAAAAAAATTATTTTTTGGCCCATCTAAGTATAGCTGTAATAAACTATGATTATCTTGCGGCATACTTGAAATTACTGGAAGAATTCCTTTAGATTTTTTTCCTAAACTTTCGGCAACTAATTGTTGATACCATTTAAAAAAATTATCAGATTTTTCATCATAATTTAATATTATAGAATTTGATTTACCTTGTTTAACAAATTTTAAAATAGCGCTTACATTTAAAATCAATTGATTTAAAAAATTATTATTATTAATTAAATGATTAAATCTTTTAAATTTTTTTTCTTTTAGACCCATAATCTCGGCTGGAAGCATTCCTACTTCAGATAAAACCGAATACCTTCCACCAATATAATTTTTATGTTCAAAAATTTCTGCTTTTATGTCTGTGGCTAGTTTATTCAAATAGTTATTTCTATTTTCTGTTATAATAATGTTATTTTTTTTTTTACTAACTAGTAAATTTGAATTTAATATTGTTTCAAGTGTGTTGCCCGATTTAGATATAATAATATTTACATCATTGTTGATTGATTTCTTTTTTTTTATTACTGGATTTAAATTATCAATAAATACAAATTTTTTTTTTATTTTAAATTTTAAAAATTGATATATAGCTTCTGCTCCTAAGATTGATCCTCCCATTCCAACCAGGATAAAATTTGTTTTTTTTTTATACTTTTCTATATTTTTTTTGGAATAGCTATATCTATAATTGTACTTCAAGCTTTCTAGAAGTTTTATTTCTTTAAACCATTTTTCTTTAAAAAAATTTCTTTTATATTTTTTTTTTACTATTTTAAAATTTTTAAATTTAATATTAGAGGTAAGCATATTAATTATTAATTTTTTCTAATATTAATTTTTCTATATTTTTTTTATTACTAGTGTTGTTGTTATCTTCAGCTTTATTTGACTCTATATTTAAAACTTTCTTAATTTTATCACTATCATCAACGGAAATTTCTTCGGATCTTTTTTCTTGATCTGATGGAACTGGGAGCTCATCCATATCAGGAGGTGCAGTAAGAGGATTTTTCTTTTGTACCAAAAATTCATCACTATTTTCTGATCTTTTTTTACCCTGAATAGCATCTGAAAAGCCTGTACAAGAATTAAGTAAAATTAATGATAGAATTACAGATAATATTTTTTTAATTTTCATCACTCTTTTTATAGTTCATTAATTCAACAAAAATAAGACAAATAATTCCTATAGAAATAAATATATCTGCAACATTAAAAATAAACCAATGATATCCTTTATAGCTAATATCAATAAAATCCGGAACAGCAGAATAATATAATCGATCAAATAGATTGCCTATAGATCCACCTAATATTATTAAAAATAAGTATGACCTAATTTTGTCCGATCTAATAATCAAAAATAATATAAATAAATTTATAAGAATTATTAGAATTGTTATTGCACTATAAATTGCTGACTTATCAAAAGAAAGTAAACCAAACCCTATTCCACTATTCCATACTAAAATTAAACTTATATAAGAGTTTATATATATATCTACTTCCCCTGAGTTTTCTAAAACTGATAAAATATATAATTTTGAAATTCTATCTGCTAAAAAAATAAATAAAAAAATCCCAAAATATATAAAAGTTTTTTTAGAAAATAATTTATTCATTAATTATTTTTATAATATGTCTCCATGTCTTTCACACTTATCTTTCATAATTTTCCAACAAACGCTGCATTTTTCACCTTCAGCTTTGTTCGTCTCAACAATAATTTCTTCCCCATCATCTTTTTTAATTTTATCTACATTT
>Ga0208261_1000674_pt1 | contig 13128 bp, 13 predicted proteins | sample Knorr_S7_td_DCM__FD_185595 | JGI IMG/M metagenome (GOLD analysis project Ga0208261, IMG submission 185595) | Marine microbial communities from Southern Atlantic Ocean transect - Knorr_S7_td_DCM_ad_131m_LV_B (SPAdes) (version 3) | ecosystem: Environmental > Aquatic > Marine > Oceanic | place...
AATTATTGGAGCAGGTATAGCAGGGCTTACTTTTGGAAATTTAATTAAGAAGTATTTAAAACATGATTTCATGATTTATGAAAAAGAAGAAAACTTATCTCTTGATGAGGGTTATGGAATTCAATTGGCTTCAAATAGTACAAAGATTTTAAATCAAATTGGATTTGATAAAATAATTTATGAGAAAATTTTTTATCCTAAAGGAGTTGATTTTTATAATATTCAAAACAAAAAAATATGTGATTTAGACTTAAGTCAGTTTAATACCGAAAAGTATAAATACACTACTTTACAAAGATCAGTTTTAATTGAATTTTTAAAAGATGATATCTATACTCAACATTTAAGATTTGGAAAAAGAATAAAAGAAGTCTCTGAAATAAAAGATAAAGTACTTATTAAATTTGATGATAATACTAACGATCTAGTTGATATCGTTGTGGGAGCTGATGGAATTTTTTCTAATACAAGATCTTTTTTTGAAAAGAAAAAAAATAAACCGAAATTCCAAAACGCTATAGCTGTAAGAACAATACTTAAATCAAAATTTGAATTAATAATTAATGAAGAAAGAATAAGTCTTATGATGGGAAAAAATTGTCATTTAGTTGTTTATCCAATTAATAAAAATAAAGACCTTAATATTGTTTGTGTAATAAGAGATAAGAAGTACGAACCAAATAATGTTAAATCTTTAGTGAATAAAGCAGTTAATCAAAACCAAAATTTAAAAAAAGTTTTTGATGGAGAGTTAAAATCCTGGCCATTATATTCAACTCCAAGTATTCTTCCATCTTCTAACAATAAAGTTTTTTATATTGGCGATGCATTTAATGGATTTTTACCAACATTAGCACAAGGAGCTGGACAGTCTATAGAAAGTGCATATGAATTATTTAATTTACTAAAAGAAGAAAATTCAGATATTCAAAACTCATACTTTCAAGGACGATCAAAAAAAGCAAAAATTGTTAGAAAAAGATCAAATCTTAATTTTTTTGTATTTCATTTTTCAAGTTCTTTTATGCAAATTATAAGAAATTTTTTTATGAAATTTTTATTAAAGAGAAAGAGTTTTATTAAAGCTTATTTGGGTACGGTTTATAAAAGCTAGGATTGTTTCTCAGCAATAAATTTTTGTCTAAGATTATCAATAACCACTGTTGATCCATTTAAATTATAATGCCAGTAAGTCCAACCGTTGCAGCTTTCGATTCCCATTATCTTTGCAGCAACTTTATGGATTGAACCTTCAGATTCTTTATATTTAATGCTTCCATCTGCCATTATCTTTGCATTAATTCTTTTCTTGGGGTCCATTAATGATGTTCCAGGCTTAATTATTCCTAACTCAACTAGTGATCCAAAAGGGATTCTAGGTTTAGATTTGTTATTTTGAATTGTATCAAGATAATCATCCTCGATTTTCTTCGCATTATTTATTCTTTCTTTTGCAGCATTAAAGTATGTTTTATCTTTTTCTATTCCATAATAATTCCTGCCCAATTTTTTAGAAACTACCGCGGTAGTTCCGGTTCCTAAAAAAGGATCAAAAACTGAATCACCTTTATTTGTTGTGGCTAATATAATTCTATGAAGTAATGCTTCTGGTTTTTGTGTTGAATGAACTTTTTTCCCTCTTTTCTTTAACCTTTCTTTTCCATTACAAATGGGCAATGACCAATCTGATCTCATTTGTAAATCATCATTTAAACATTTAAGAGATTGGTAATTAAAAGTATATTTAGACCTTTTATTTTTTGAGGCCCAAATTAAAGTCTCATGAGCGTTAGTAAACCTTGTACCTCTGAAATTTGGCATTGGATTATTTTTTCTCCAAATCACATCATTAAGTAACCAGTAGTCTAAATTTTGTAAATGGTACCCCAATCGAAATATATTATGATATGAACCAATAACCCATATGCATCCATTATCTTTTAGAATTCTTTTACATTCAACTAACCAAGCTTTACAGAAATCATCGTAATGTTTAAAACTATTAAACTGGTCCCACTTATCATTAACTCCATTTACTTTACTTGCATCAGGCCGAGTTAATTTTTCTCCAATCTGCATATTGTAAGGAGGGTCTGCAAAAACTAAATCAAAAGTTTTGTCAGGAATTTTTTTTAGTTCTTTTAAACAATCACCATTTAAAATTTTGTTAGAAAATTTTGTCATTTTCTAGATTCAACTCTAAATTGAATCACGGGTCAAACCATTTTGGAAAAAAAAGGAGTCTTCTTGTGTTATAGATTCTTATCTTGACAATATCTTGTGTACTGGCTTGAAGCTTTTTCTGTGATGAGCTGTGATACCAAACTTTCTTAGACCATCTAGATGAGCTTTGGTTCCATAGCCAAAATTGGTTTCCCATGCATAATTTGAAAACTTTTCAGATAATTTTATCATCAAAAGGTCTCTATAAGTTTTAGCTATTATTGATGCAGCACTAATACACTTTATTTTATTATCCCCATTAACTATTGTTTTATAATTTTCAATTCCATCTGGTGCAAAAGAGCCATCAATCAATATTAAGTTAGGTTTTTTCGACAAACTTTCTATAGCTCTTTTCATTGAAAGCAAAGAAGCTTTTAATATATTGAATTTAAAAATTTCAGTTACATTAGCAATACCGATTGCATAATAGGAGTTTTTTTTTATATAGTCTGCAATCTTTAATCTGTTTGAGAAATTAATTTTTTTTGAATCTTTTATGTCTTTTAAATCAATATTTTTATTTAATATGACAGCTGCAGACACAACTGGACCGGCTAAACAACCACGACCAACCTCATCTACACCAGCTATTATTATTTTATTTTTCAATTTTAATTTTTAACTCTTTTATTTTTTGTCTTATCATTTTTAAGTCGATCCACGACATCTTTTTTTGATCTGGTTGTCTCATTAAAAAAGCAGGATGAAAAGATGCTATAACTTGAGTTGAACAATTCCCTATTTTTTTTTCAACCCATTTACCTCTAGCTTTAGAAATAACAACCTCATTTCCAATTATTGTATTAAGAGCTGTGCTTCCAAGTAAAACTAATATTTTAGGATTTATTATTTCTATATGTTTTGTCAAAAAAGGAAGATATCTAGCAATCTCTATATCTGTAGGTTTTCTATTTTCTGGAGGTCTATAATTTACTACATTAGTTATATAAACACTTTTTCTATCCAATTTTATTGATAAGAGCATTTTATCAAGTAGTTGGCCAGCTCTCCCAACAAATGGCAAACCTTCCTTATCTTCATTGGCCCCCGGTCCCTCACCAATCAACATTATTTTAGACGAGGGATTCCCGTCGGAAAAAACTAAATTTGTAGCACTTCTCTTTAGATTACAGTTTTTGATGTTTTTTAATGAGTTTTTAAGTTTTTGAAGTTGGTCTGTTTTATTTCCAGTCAATTTAAAACCATCTTTTTTATATCTGTTAATAGCATTACTGTCATATATTAAATTATAATTAATTAAGCTATAATATTTAACAAGTTTGATTAATTTGCTATTAATTTTTTTTGTCATTAAATAATTTATGAAAGTTTTTAAATTTATAATAACATTAATACTACAAGTAGTTTTTTTTCTTACTATAATCAATACAATTCATGCAAAGAACATAGGCAAATATCAAGATGCCAATAAAATTTCCAAGTATTTCTCTGGCATACTGTCTTTTAATGACAACGAATACGCGAATTCTTATAATTATTTGAGGCCACTAGATGGTTTAGAGGACAATCATCTAACTTATTCTAAGCTATATCAATATTCTCTCATAAATATAGAAAAGTTTACAGAGGCTTATAGATACTCCAAAAAACTTGAAAGAAAAGGACTAGACTCTTTTGAAAGTAATTTAATAATAGGATCTTTTTATTTAAAGAATAAAAGGTATCACAATGCAGCAAAATATTTCAAAAAGCTAAGCGAAGGAAGCCATGATCAGTCGCTCGAAGGATTATTATCCGAGTCACTGAATAATTGGATTTCATTTCTAGATGTAAATAATGAAAGGGCAATCGAACTTATAGATAGCATAAACCCTAGGTTTGAAAATATTAAAAAAATCCAAAGAACCTTTTCATATTGTTTTTACGGATCAAAATTGGCTGATAAAGAATTTAAAAAGCTTACCTTAAACTCAAAAACTAACTTTGCTAGGTATCACTTTTTTCACGCTAACTTTTTATACCAATTAGGAAATAAAAAAAACTCAGTTAAAGTTATAGATAATTCTTTAAAAGTATATCCTGGGAACTTAATTTTAAATCAACTTAAAGAAGATATTAATTCCCAAAACAGCAAATTCAGTAATAAATTTGATTGTAAAAATCTTTCTCATATAGTTGCAGAAATATTTTATATCGTTTCTAATGCGTTATCTGGACAATCGCTTTATTCTTTATCAAACTTCTATCTAAATTTATCTAAATATTTAAATCCTGAATTCACCTCTTTTGAAGCTCTTTATGCAGAAAATTTTTATATGACTAATAATTACGAAAAAGCTAAAAAAATTTATAAAAGGATAAAAGATAACGGAAAGTTTTATCATTGGCACGCATCAAAACAGATTTCAAATATTTTAATAATAGAAAAAAAAGAAGACTTAGCTCAAGCATTATTAAAAAAAGCTTTCGATAATATTAACGAACCTGAAATTTATCAGATATTTGATTATGCTGAATTTTTAAAAAATAGTGAAAGGTACGATAAATCAGTAGATTATTACTCTAAAGTTTTAAGTTTAATAAATAAAGAACATTATCTTTACCCTGAAGCCACAGACGGAAGAGGCATCTCATATGAAAGATTGGGAGAATGGAAAAAAGCTGAAGAAGATTTATTAAATTCTCTAAGCGTTTCTCCTGATCAAGCCTACGTAATCAACTATCTTGCTTACTCATGGATTGAACAAGGAATAAATATAGAAAAATCTTTAAAAATGCTTAGAAGGGCAAATGATTTAAAACAAAACGATGGCTACATTATCGACTCTTTAGGTTGGGCTTTATTTAAATTAAAAAAATATAAAGAAGCAAAAGAACATCTTGAATTAGCAGTAAGAATAATGCCATCTGATCCAATAGTTAATGATCATTTTGGTGACTCTTTGTGGATGAACGATCAAAATATACAAGCGAGATACTATTGGAATTACGTATTAGGTTTAGAGAAAACCGAAAACAAACTGAAAGAAAAAATAAAAAATAAATTAATTTTTGGTATTAAATAATATTTAAAATTTAATGATAAAATCCTATTGTAAAATAAATCTTTCTCTACGCATTTTAAATAAATTGAAGAGCGGATTTCATAATATCCAATCAAATAGCTTTTTGTTAGAACTCCACGACATTATCAAAATTAAAAAAATCCAAAAAAAAAAGGATATTATAATAATTAATGGACCTTTTAAAAATTTTATAAATAAACATAAAAATTCTATTACTGAAACCTTAGCAGTTTTGAGGCAAAAAAAAATGTTAGAAAAAAACTTAAAATACGAAGTAAATATCTATAAGAATATACCTGTATTTTCTGGTCTTGGCGGTAGCGCTAGTAACGCAGCATATATTTTAAAGCATTTACTCAAGAAAAAAATAACAACTCAAACTTTTAAAATTTTTACAAAAAAGATAGGAAGTGATTTAAACCTTTTTATATACAGCCAAACTTTTCAAAAAAGCTTAAAAAATATAATTAGATATAAGAAAAAATTTCATTTTTACTTTATTATTGTTTATCCCTATATAAAGTGTTCTACCAAAAAAGTTTATTCACAGGTCAGAGGTTTCAGTCCAAAAGTAAAACAAAATTATGCTAATATATCATCTAAAAAGAGGTTTATTAATCTTATTAAAAATGAACGAAATGATTTACAAAAAATTTCTACATTAAAATTTACAAAGATTAAAAAAATCATCGATTTTGTTTCCAAACAAAAAGGTTGTTATTTTTCTAGAATGACAGGGTCCGGATCTGCATGTTTTGGCATGTTTAGAAATAAGAAATCGGCTTCTTTAGGAATGAAAGCATTAAAAAAAAAGTTTCCTAGATATTGGTGCGTAGTTACTAAAACTATTTAATTTATAAAATTTATGATATATCAAATCAATAACAATGGGGCATAGCCAAGCGGTAAGGCAGTGGTTTTTGGTACCACCATCCTAGGTTCGAATCCTAGTGCCCCAGCCAGAACAATGAAAAAAATATCTTTAGATTTTGATTTAATTAACAAGTTCAAAAACATTTTCTTCCCTTTCTATAAATCAAAAGAAGTTAAGAAGTTGTTTGATATTTTAGAGCAAGGGGAGCCAAAAAATAAAAAGGTAGCGATGTTTGTTGGAGGTTGTGTAAGAAATTATATTTTAAAAAATTTGATAGATGATTTAGATCTAGCAACAGTATTTACCCCAGAAGAAATCAAAGCAAAGTTTAAAAATACTAGTTTTAAAGTGATTGAAACAGGTGTCGAACATGGCTCAGTAACAATTTTATTAAATAATTACAAATTTGAGTTAACGACACTTAGAAAAGATGTCTCAACCGATGGAAGGCATGCTGAAGTGAAATTCACTGATGATTGGAAAGAAGACTCGAATAGGCGAGATTTTACTATTAACGCAATTTATTTAGATAAAAACGGCAAACTTTTTGATCCTCAACTTGGAGAAAAAGATTTGCAAAATAATGTCGTTAAGTTCATCGGAGATCCAGGTAAAAGAATAGAGGAGGATTATTTAAGAATAATAAGATTTATAAGGTTTTCTATTCAATACGATCATAATACTTTAGAATCTTCAACCATAAATGCTATTAAATTAAATTTAATAGGTATCAAAAAATTATCTAAAGAAAGAATTTTAAAGGAACTTTTAAAAATTTTAAGCCTTCAAAACTTTTCCAACATATTTAAAAATCAAGAATTAAAAAATATCTTTTTAATAATTTTTCCAGAATTTAAAAATTTAGACCGTATTAAAAAACTTTCTCATTTTTCTGAGGATTATTTATTAAGAATTGATACAAATATGATTCTAGCAATTTTATTAATAGATGGCTCGGACAATTTTTTGTACTTTTGCCATAAATACAAAGTACCAAATTTAACTAAAAATAAACTAGAATTATTATCGAGATTTATTAAAGAAGTTAAGGAAGATAAGAACTTTTTCAAAAAGAATATTAAAAAAAATACTTATTTTTTAGGTAAAGATTTTCTTAAAAGCTTAGCTATTTTCTTATTTTTTGAAAATAAAAGTTTTAAATACAAAGAACTTAATTTGATTTTCAAAAATATTGAAATAACTTCAGTTCCAAAATTTCCTTTTGATGGAGAATTTCTTAAAAAAAGGGGTTTTACAGAGGGAAAAAAAATTGGGTTAGCCTTAAAAGAGTTAGAGAGTGATTGGGTTAAAAATAATTTTTATCTCTCAGAAGACAACATCAATACTATTTTAGAAAAAGTTAAAAATTAAATATATTTAACTTCTAATATTTCAAAATTTCTTATTCCAGACGGTGTGGTTACCTCTACTAAGTCTCCCATATTTTTTCCAATCAATCCTTTTCCTATTGGAGATTTAAAGTATATAAGATTTTTACTTATATCTGCTTCATCTTTACCTACTATTTTAAACTCTATTTTTTTATCTAGTTCGAGATCTTTTGCTGTTACTGTGGATCCAAATATAACATTTCCATTATTTTCAATTTTTGTTACGTCAATTACATTTGCTCTTGCAATAATATCGTTTATTGCAATAACCCTACCTTCTAATTGAGCTTGTTGCTCTTTAGCCGCATGATATTCTGCATTTTCTTTTAAATCTCCGTGAGACCGAGCCTCTGCAATTGCTGCAACTATTTTTGGTCTTTTAATATTCTTTAGATTATCTAATTCTAATTTTAATTTTTGAAGTCCAGATATTGTAATTGGTTCTTTTTCCATTTATTTCCATTTCGGTTTTGGAGGAATTGACATCAATATTGCCTCAATATTGCCTCCAGAATTTAAACCAAATTTTGTACCTCTATCATACAAAAGGTTAAACTCTACATATTTTCCTCTTTTAAAACTTTGTTTTTCTTTTTCTTTTTTGTTCCACTTTAATTTACCTTTTTTATTAATAATTTCTTTAGTTATATCCATAAAACAAATACCTAAATTTCTTACAAACTCAAAATTGTTGATCCAATCCTTCGTTTCATAATCAAAAAAAATTCCTCCTATTCCTCTTGTTTCATTATGATGTGGTAAATAAAAGTATTTATCACACCACTTTTTATATTTTAAATAATTTTTATTATTATTTAAACAAATTGCTTTCAGTTTATTATGAATTTTCTTTTTCTCTTTTAAGTCTTTATAACTGGGAGTGACATCTATTCCTCCTCCAAACCATTCTTTTGTAGTTACAATAAATCTAGTATTAAAATGAAAAGCCGGGATTTTAGGATTTTTCATATGAGCAACTATTGATATTCCAGAGGCCCAATATTTACCATCTTTTTTGGCCCCTGGTATTTTAGATCTAAACTCTTTTTTAAATATTCCGGAAACTGTTGACTGATTAATTCCTACTTTATCAAATACAGTTCCATTTTCTAAAATTAAAGATAGTCCGCCCCCTTCCTCTTTATTCTTTTTAAACCATTTTCTAACTAGAAATTTTTTATTTTTTTTTATTTTTTTCTTAGAAAATTTTTTTTCAATAGCTTCGAATTGTTCACATATTTGTGATTGTAAAAAAACAAACCAATTACTCACAAATTGTTTCTTTATCTCAATGTTTTTAATCATTTTCATTTAATTTGTGTGTCATTGTGCCCCTGCGAAACCTTTAAAAATAGGTTTAATTTTGATATTAACATACTAAATATCATATATGGATAAGCCTGATAAAAAAACTAATAGAAGAGACTTTTTATTTACCGCTAGTTATACAGTAGGTGCTGTTGGCTTGGGAGCGACTATTTGGCCGTTTATTGCTCAAATGAATCCTGATCGTTCAGTCAAAGCTTTAGCAACGACTGAAGTAGACATAAGTCAAATCGAGCCAGGTAAATCAATTACAGTTCTTTGGAGAGGAAAACCTGTTTTTATTAAGAGAAGAACTCAATCAGAAATTTCTGAGGCAGAGTCAGTTAGTTTAAATGAATTAATACATCCTGAAAAAGATCAAGATAGAGTTAAAAAATCCGAGTGGTTAGTCATGTTAGGTGTTTGCACTCATCTTGGTTGTGTTCCTTTGGCAGACAAAGGAGAATATAATGGCTGGTTTTGTCCTTGCCATGGTTCACACTATGATACATCAGGAAGAATTAGAAAGGGACCTGCTCCTACAAATATGGAAATACCGAAATATGAGTTTGTAGACAGTAACACTATAAAGATTGGATAGAAATATAATGAGCGAACATACATACGTACCAGAATCAAAATTTGGAAAATGGTTTAACGATAGATTGCCACTGTTAACTTTGAGTAAGCATCTACAAGATTATCCAACTCCAAAAAATTTAAATTACTGGTGGACATTTGGTGGAATTTTAACTTTTTGTTTAGTTACACAAATTATTACCGGGTTGGTTTTGGCTATGCATTATGTTGCGCACGCTGATCTAGCTTTTGATAGTATCGAGCATATTATGAGAGATGTTAATTATGGTTGGTTATTAAGATACATTCACGCAAATGGTGCCTCAATGTTTTTTCTTGCAGTTTATATACATATATTCAGATCTTTATTCTATGGTTCTTATAAGTCACCAAGAGAAATAATATGGATACTAGGAATGCTAATTTATATTTTAATGATGGCCACAGCATTTATGGGGTACGTTTTGCCTTGGGGTCAAATGAGTTTTTGGGGAGCTACAGTAATTACAAATCTTTTTAGCGCGATACCATTTGTTGGGGAAAGTATTACTACTTGGTTATGGGGTGGTTACTCAGTTGACAACCCAACTTTAACAAGATTTTTTAGTCTTCATTACCTTTTCCCATTTATAATTTTAGGTTTGGTCGTATTACATATTTGGGCTCTACACGTCCCTGGAAATAATAATCCTGTGGGCATAGATATTAAAAAACCTTCAAAAGATACAGTACCTTTTCACCCTTACATAACTATAAAAGATCTGTTTGCTTTACTGATTTTTATAATAGTTTTCTCAGCCTTTGTTTTTTTCTCTCCTAACACTTTAGGACACCCAGACAACTATATTCAGGCCAACCCTTTAGTTACTCCAAAACATATTGTTCCAGAATGGTATTTACTACCTTTCTATGCAATTTTGAGGTCTGTTCCAGACAAACTTGGAGGAGTAATTTTACTATTTGCCTCTATATTTATTTTACTTGCTTTACCTTGGTTGGATAAAAGCAAGGTAAGATCTGCAATTTTTAGACCAATCTATAAACAATTCTTTTGGATTTTGGTAATCGATGTTTTGGTTTTGGGCTACATGGGTGCTATGCCAGCGGAAGGACTATATTTATTAATTGCTAGAATAGGAACAGCATATTATTTTTTACATTTTTTAGTAATTCTACCAGTTTTAAGTTCATATGAAAAAACAGAACCTTTACCGGCGAGTATTTCAGAACCTGTTCTCAAAGGATAGTTATATGTTTAAAAAAAAACTATTTGCTAAATTCCTATTTGTTCTTTTTATTTTCAATTCAAATTTATTAGCTGCTGAAAAAGAACTTCTTCATGTAGATTGGAGTTTCAAAGGTTTCACAGGTAAATTTGATAGATCTTCTCTTCAAAGAGGCTATCAAGTTTATAATGAAGTATGTGCAGGCTGTCATTCCATGAGTCTTTTAAGTTACAGAAATTTAGGTGAAGCAGGCGGACCAGAATTCCCTCTTAATGAAGTAAAGAATATAGCAGCAAGCTTCGAAGTAACAGATGGTCCTGATGACCAGGGAGAGATGTTCACAAGACCTGGTAGACCATCGGATAAATTTGTATCTCCTTATCCCAATGTAAAAGCTGCGATAGCTGCTAATGGAGGCGCGTATCCACCCGATATGTCTGTTTTAGTAAAATCAAGAAAAGGTGGTGCAGACTATATTTATTCAGTTCTGATGGGATATGAAGATCCTCCAGCTAATATAAAACTTGATGATGGAGTTTACTACAACAAATATATGGATGGAAATAAAATTAAAATGTCCAAACCGCTAATGGACGACATCATTACTTATGCCGATGGAACAAAGGCAACTGAAATGCAGATGGCTAAGGATGTTACTGCCTTTTTAACTTGGGCGGCAGAACCTCATTTAGAAGCTAGACATAAAATGGGAATTAGAGTTATGATTTTTTTGATAATTTTAACTGTATTAGTTTATTTGAGTATGAAAAAAATATGGTCAAGGATTGACTCTGAAATGTAATACGTCACCATCTTTTATTTGATAATCCTTACCTTCAATTCTTAATTTACCTATTTCTTTACATTTTTCCATACTACCATGTTTAAGAAAATCCTCATAAGAAACTACCTCAGCTCTAATAAAATTTTTCTCAAAGTCCGAATGAATTACTCCAGCAGCTTTTGGTGCTAAAGTATCTTTTTTTACTGTCCAAGCTCTGCTTTCTTCGGGACCAGATGTAAAAAATGTATCTAAATTTAAAAGATCATAACCAGCTCTTATTAATTTATTTAACCCAGTTTTATCTAATCCAACCTCTTTCATAAAACTTTCTCTTTCATTTCTGTCTAAACCCATTATCTGATCCTCAATATCAGCACAAATAATAACAATCCTCTCATTTGAATAATTCTCTTTAATATTTGCAGTGTACTTATTTCCATTAGAAAGACTATTTTCATCAACATTACATACTATTATTTTTGGCTTTATGCTTAGCAAACCTAAAGTTGATAAAAATTTTCTCTCTTGTTTAGCATCAGGTAAAATTATTTCTTTACCGTCATTTAAAGATTTTAAACTTTTTTCTAATAATGATATTTCTTCTGCTTTTAGTAATTTTCTTTTATTTTTCTCTAATTTTTTAAGGACAATATCTATATCAGAAAGTATCAGTTCAGTTTTAATGGATTCTAAATCATTCAAGGGATTGATTTTTGAGTTAACATGTTGAATCTTTTCAGAGTCGAAGCATCTTACCAAATGTATAATTGCGTCTACCTCTCTTATGTGTGATAAAAATTTATTACCTAAACCCTCTCCTTTTGACGCACCTTTTACTAAACCTGCAATATCAACAAAAGTAATATTGGTGTAGATCTTTTTTTTTGATTTGGATAATCCATGAAGATCATCAAGTCTTTTGTCAGGAACATCAACAATACCAACATTAGGATCAATTGTACAAAAGGGAAAATTACCTGCTTCTGCGTTTTTAGATGCGGTTAGAGCATTAAACAAAGTTGATTTACCTACATTTGGCAATCCAACTATTCCACACTTAAATCCCATTAAGATCTTGATTAACTTTGCTTGAGAATAAATCTATTTTTTTTTCTATTAAAGTTGGAATAAGTTTAACAATAATATCAGTTATTTCTTTAATTTTTTCTTCTTCATCCTCTTTAAAATCCTCGAGCACATGATTATTGACTTTCTTTTTTTCTTTTGGATGACCTATACCTATTCTAACTCTTGAATAATCTTTTCCGATAAACTTATCGATAGACTCAATACCATTATGTCCAGCGCTACTTCCGCCAAATTTAGCTTTTATTTTTCCAAAGTCTATGTCCATATCATCATGAAAAACAATCACATCTTTTGCATCAATCTTAAAATAATCAATTAATTCTTTTACTGCAGTTCCGGAATTATTCATAAAAGTTAAAGGTTTTATCGCATAAACTTTTTTTGTATCTATATTACCAGTTGTTAAAAGTCCTTTGAATTTAGGTTTTTGTTTAGAAAGTTTAAAATATTGATTTATTGCATCTATAATTTTAAATCCAATATTATGGCGTGTGTTTAAATTATTAGGTCCAGGGTTTCCCAATCCAACTAACAACATCATATTAAATTATTTCTTCTCTTGTGGTTTTTTTTCAGAAGGTGATTTTTTATCACCGCCAGCTTGTTTTTTATCTCCAGACTGATCTTT
>Ga0208261_1000676_pt1 | contig 13109 bp, 12 predicted proteins | sample Knorr_S7_td_DCM__FD_185595 | JGI IMG/M metagenome (GOLD analysis project Ga0208261, IMG submission 185595) | Marine microbial communities from Southern Atlantic Ocean transect - Knorr_S7_td_DCM_ad_131m_LV_B (SPAdes) (version 3) | ecosystem: Environmental > Aquatic > Marine > Oceanic | place...
CCTCGCATTCTGTTCGTCTAGCGGCAGTTTCAGCAGATCTGCTTTCAAGTCGACTTCTTTCATCCGTCATTCTTTGAGCTGCTTGAACTGAAGTTTTTTCAGCTTCCTCTAATTCTTCTAACCGAATTTGTAATTCAGTTATTTGACGGGTTTCATCTTTAATTCGCTGATTGTTTTCATTTATCCGATCCTGAATTGTCAGGTTTTCCACATCATTGGCTTTTTGCTCAACTCTTATTTTCTGCAATGATCCAGATAACGAAGACTCATCACGTTTACACACTTCAAACTTTTTTTGATTTTCATCCAAGCGATCTTCACTTTCTTTAATTCGTGCTTCACTCTCAGAAAAAATGCTTTGTTTTTCTTTTGCCTTTCCCTCTTCTGCTGAGAGACGATTGTTGGCATCTTCCAAAATGTTCTTTATATTCCCTTGTTCTTTTTGGCCAACTTGCCAACCAAGAAAACCGAACCTGTCACCGGTCTTATTTACAACAGTGATTTCAGGATTATTGACAACAATTTCAACTATTTCGCGAAGCCCGCCTTCATGTACTATCACATGGGCAAGAAGTTGGTCTAAAAACAGATCAAGGGTTCCAGTCGTCGCTTTTATATGGCTGCGGAGTGGGTTCCCAACATTTTTAAGATGCGGTTTTTTAAATTTTGTATCAATAGCTACTACTGAAGCAGAGCTTGCTTCTACGTCAATTTTACTTAACGCTTCTATTGCATTTTCTTTAGTGTCAAAAATAATCGTAGAAAGAGAATCTTCGACTGTGGATTTAAAAGCTTTTTCATAACCAGGCTCTATTTCAATTAAGTCTGACAAAAATCCTAAACTACCCATGCTGGTCACAGTCTGTTGATCTGCTGGTGTCTGACCGATGCCTTTAGTCGCTTGAGTCAAAGCCTCTATTTCTATTCGCGTGCTACGCAAGTTTGCTTTTGCTTCAACCAAACCTTCCCATGCAGTATTGCGAATATTTCTCTGCCTCTTTAATTCTTCTTGATCGCGAGTGATTCTCTCAGTTAAAGCCTCATTTTCTTGTCGCAATGAACTCAGATCTTTATTTAATGAGCTTATTTTTTCGTTAAGTTCTCTTTCAGGACTTTTAGCTTCATTCAACTTTCTTTGGAATCTTTCTTTTTCAGATTCTTTTTGATTGACGGAAGCTTTGAGAACGCCTAATTCGCCTCGTATCTCTGAAGCGCGACCTCCTATCATTGGAACTCCATCAGCCCAATCAGTTTTAAAAGTTGCCCAATCAGTTGTTAGTTCTTCCTCTAACTGCTTAAGAGCCTCAACTTCAGGGGAAAGTGATTCCTCTTCTTTAACTAAACTTTCCTCTTCTTTTTTTGCTTTAATAAGTTCAACCTCTAGACCAGCTATTACTTCTGAAGAAACAAGAGTGTCGCGATCCCGTTCTATTCCTTTTTGTCGCTCCAATAAGACCGCTTTCAAACCCCGGGCTCGTTCCCGAAGAGCTTCAAAACGTACTAGTTGATCACCCAAATCGTCTTCCCCTCTTGACGCTAATTCACTTTCTGCTGTTGAAATTTTGCTTTCGAAGCGTTTTAGTTCATTCACGGTGAGAGTTTCTTGTTTAGCGAGGTCCGACCGTCTGTCTGATTCACTTGAAGCTAAGCTTTTCAGTTCCTTAAATTCTTTATTTATTCTGAACAAGCGAAGAGATTTCAATTCTTCCAAAAAATTTCCATGTTTTCTTGCTGCATCTGCTTGTCTCTCTAACGGTTTTAACTGTCTTTTCACTTCACGCTGCATGTCGCCAAGTCGATCAAGGTTAGAGCCTGTTGAGTCAAGTCGCCTTTCTGCCTTCTCTTTTCTTTTTCGGAATTTTAATATTCCTGCAGCATCTTCGATGATGGAACGACGATCTTCTTCTCTTGCATTTAGAACAGCATCTATTTGACCTTGTGAGATAATGACGTGTTGTTGTCTTCCGACTCCAACGTCTGAAAGCAGCTCCTGAATGTCCAGCAATCTGCAAGGTGAACCATTAAGTGAATAATCACTTTCTCCACTTCTAAAAAGGGTTCTGGTAATGGTAATTTCTGGGAAGTCTAAAGCAAGACTGCTATCAGAGTTATCGATTGTTAAAGATACCTCTGCTCTTCCAAGAGCACTTCTCTCAGTCGTGCCAGCAAAAATCACGTCATCCATTCGTTGTGATCTAACTGCGCTCGGAGCTTGTGCCCCTAATACCCACGCAACCGCATCAACTACATTGGATTTACCGCTTCCATTTGGTCCAACAACAGCAGTTACACCAGGCTCAAGGTCAAGTGTCGCTGAATCAGCGAAAGACTTGAACCCTTTTATGGTTAGACGTTTCAAGAACACTTACGCGACCATAGTCAGTAAGCAAAGAGTCTTGGTTTCATTCAGAAAAAATTTTAGTTTTTTGGGCTCTGAGTCTCAGACTTGAGTTTCACAGAAAAATGTCCAGCGGCCCTTATGTTTAACTTTTTGAACCGGTTTCTTACTTGTAGGGCTAAACAAACCTTCTCTTTCATAAACTGCCAAGTGTTCAGCGAATCCGCCAGGTTCACCGAATACGTCAATAAATGGTCTTTCTTCAATTGAAGTGCCACGGTATTTGACTGCCTCTACGATTACCTCTACGACTGAGCGGTAAAGACGCCTAACTTCTTGTATGGAAAGAGAATCGCTTTGTCTATCGTGTCTTAATCCTGCATGGAAAAGAATTTCATCACTGTATATATCACCTACACCCACAACTACTGAGTCATCGCATAAAAGTGACTTCAAGTCAATCGATTCTTCTTCCCTAAGCACACGTTTTGCGAATTCGGTCCATGGTTCTGGCTCAAGAGCAGGGTCCATTCCCATAAGTTTAAACTCTGGAAATTTCTCTTCGATGAACTCTGGGTCCGCTAAGTCTTCTAAAGAAAATACACTGACTCTCGAACTTTCTTCAGGGTCTATAAGCCTTAGTTGGCCTCCTACAGTGAAGGTAATCTTTAAAACGGTGTCCTTATCAGTAGTGTCTTTCGTCGCGTTTCTTCTTAATGACGCTCCCACTCCAAGCTTTATAAAAAGAAGTTTTTTCTTGTCTAATTCTGTCATTATGTAGAGGCCTTTTCGCTCTACTAAACCCAGTTTTGTGCCAATCAGTTCTGAATTGAATGCCTTCTTATTTTTGGAACCTTCTATAACAGCGGCTGACGAAACATCAACTGCTTTAATTTTTTTTCCTCCTATTTCGCGATCAAGATCACGTCTAATCGTTTCAATCTCTGGGAGTTCTAGAGGGAGATTCAAGTCTTTTCCCCTTTCGCTTCTGATTCGAAAAAACTGTATGCCAGATTTGCTGCTTCCTGTTCAGCTTTCTTTTTAGAGGTTCCGTAAGTTGGACCGAAGCTATAGCTACCTATCTCGACTATCGCACAAAAACGTTTTTCATGGTCGGGCCCGTCAGAATCAACTAAATAAATTGGTGCTGGTTCTGATATTTGCACTGTTAGCTCCTGCAGTCGGGTTTTATAGTCAGTAAAACCGGGTTCCAATGATGTCAAACCAATCTTCTCTGAAAATAATTTTTCAACTACCGACTTTGCACTTTCTATTCCTCCATCTAAGAAAACTGCCCCTAAAAGTGCTTCTAAAGAATCAGCTAGAATTGATTCTTTTTCTCTTCCTTGTGCTAGCTCTTCACCGACTCCTAAAGCGAGAACATCGCCTAAATGGATCTCTTGGGCAACTTCAGATAAAGCTTGTGAACTGACCACGCCAGATCTAATTTTTGCGAGGTCCCCTTCTGGTTTTTTTGGATAGTTTTCGAAAACATTTTTTGCTACTAGTAAACCCAAGACAGCGTCTCCCAGAAATTCGAGGCGTTCATTAGAATCTCCCTCATTTTCCGAACACCAAGATCTATGTCTTAGGGCGATAGACAAAATCTCAAGATCTTTAAATTCGTAGCCGATTCCTTCTTCGAGTTTCAGTCGAGTCTCTTTTTCAAGGACTGGCTGTTTCCCGAGTTCCGGATTAATCGAAACGAGAGACGACATAGTCAACGGCATCTCGCACTGTCCTAAGGTCTTCTAGATCGTCATCGTCGATCCTGAAACCAGAAGAGCGTTCGCTTAATTCTTCTTCTAGAGCTTCTACCAGTTCGATTAAAGCAAGCGAATCTGCTCCGAGGTCATCAGCAAATGAAGCACCTTCTGCGATGCCAGCAGGATCTATTTCAAGAATATCTGCTAAACGTTCTCTCACAAGGTCTAAGACCTCGTCGCGCTCTATTGGGGCGCCTTCCATATGGGTTTCTGCAGGCAAAAGAACTCCTTGTTTTTGGCTGGGAATTTTCTCCAGCGTGTACTCATCCTAGCCGAGTGTCAAGTTTTAGGCTTAAGGGGCTAAATATATTGAAACATATTCAAACTAGTTGAAAGATGTTCTTAAACTTTCGACTATTTTTGCTTCATCCATTTCCGCGGCGACCTTTATAGCATTTTCAATAGCCAAAGCTCCTGAAGAACCGTGGCTAATTATGCAGACCCCTTTAACTCCAAGAAGCATCGCTCCTCCATATGTGTCTGGGTGAAAGAGTTTAAGTAGTTCATCAAGTTCCGGTCCTAAGATTTCCAAAGCCGACGTTGCTTCTGGCCGAGTAGACATTTTTTCTAACATTGTTGAAAAAAACGTCTTCATGGTTCCTTCAATTGTTTTTAAAGCGACATTGCCTGTAAAACCATCCGTTACTGCTACATCAACAACATTTGTGAGTAGATCCCTTCCTTCTATATTCCCTATAAAAGATCCTCCGTTGAACTGCGCAGTTGAGAAACTATCGAAAGATTCTTTAATTAAGGGGCTGCCTTTCCCTGGTTCTTCACCAATAGAAAGTAGAGCTACTCGTGGTTCTTTTATGCCGAGTCTGTGCTGTGCAAAAACTGCACCCATTTGACCAAATTGAAGCAACCATTCTGAATTACACTCGGAATTAGCCCCAGAATCCAAAAGAACAGTTGGCGTTCCACCAGGTGACGGCAATAGGGTGGCAATCGCCGGTCTAGCAATATTTTTTATACGACCCATTCTTAATAATGCACTAGCCATTGTTGCTCCGGTATTCCCAGCGCTGACCATCGCAGAAGCCACTCCATCTCTTACTGCTTCGGCAGCTCTCACCAGAGAAGAGTCTTTCATTTGTCGGACGCTTGACCCAGGCTCAGCATCCATTTCGATAATTTCTGATGCTGGCAAAACGGGTATTTCCGTCATTGTTTCTAACACTTCAGGTTTTCCTACTAATAAAACAGGAATTCCATGGTTATCGATGGCTTTTTGGGCACCGGCGATTATTTCGTGCGGAGCATTGTCACCGCCCATAGCGTCGACTGCGACAGGTAGCAATTTAGATTCCTTTAACCTTTTATTAAACGTTTTGTAAAACCGTGATCAAATTCACAATTTTCAATCAACGTCAATAACCTGTCTTCCGGCGTACCAGCCGCAATTAGAACAGATCCGATGGGGTCTTTTAATAGCTCCGCAGCGCGGGCAAGTGCTCCGAGCTGCTTGTCCTATAGGCCAAGCTGATGCTCTTCTGCTTCTACCTTTTGCCTTTGAAGTTTTTTTCTTTGGGACAGCCATTACTGCTTTTCCTTGAGTTTGGTATTTTGCTCTACCTTTGGGAGCAAACTAAGGCTAGCGCAACCGTGAGTGAACTGACACCAGATTCAGGATTCTATTAGGTTCCTTTGACCTGTTTATTCCTTCAAACGGTCTAGAACTGCCCAACGTGGGTCACCTTTTTCTTCATTTTGTGAGTTTCCTCCATTTTCTGTTACCGGAAACTTCTCGGGTTCAGAACCTTGGCAAGAAGAGTCGCACAACGGAGATAAGGGCAAAGCCAAAAGAACAGCGTCTCTCACCAGAGGCTCCAGATTCAGATCCAATTCATCGAAAAAATAAAAGTCTGCTTTCTCGCTTACTTCAATTTCTTGGTTATCAAATGTTTTTTCTTCTTCGACAAAACTTTCGTTTACATTCAATTCCAATTCCCCCTGAACTGGTTCAAGACATCTACGACACTCTCCGGTCCACTCTGCTAGAAGCGTTCCTTGTGCGTTGACTTTATTTCCGTCAGGAATCAGTTGGATATTGACTTCGACTCTCCCATCATTGATCTTTGAAAGGCCTATTTGCAGGTCAGTAAGCGAAGTTGTAAGAGAAATTTCTCTTGGTTTTTCGCCGCCTCGTCGAACAGTTGCTAAAGCTATTCGCAGATTTTCTATTTCAGTGTCCACTAGAGGTCAGTGTCATCTTGGTCAAAAAGAAAAGCTTCCGTTTGTTGGCTTGATGGGTCTTTAGTTTCTATTTCTTCTGCCATCATTTTCTCTTTTTCTCTGTCTAGCTCTGTCTCTTGAAGGCGAAGACGGCCGGCTGTAACGGTATCTTTTGTAGTCGCCAAGATTCTCTCAAAATTGCCGAGTTTCTGGTCACAATATTCTTCTGTTTGTCTTCGCATTCGGATAGTTTCTTCTCGTGCGGCTTCGATCATTTGGCGTGCTCGCGTTTCAGCGTTTCTAACGACTTCGGTTCTTTGCACAAGTCTTTCTGCTCTTGCTCTGGCTAGTTCGAGTATTTCATCACCTTCGCGTCTCACTTTTGTTAAAAACTCTTCCCTTTCCTTTAAGAGCCACCTTGCCGCTCTTACCTCTTCGGGAAGCCTTGATATGGCTTCGTCGACCATTGCTAAAAGTTCTTCCTGATTGACCATCGATGAGGAAGATAATGGCATTGGCCTAGCTGAAGCCACGAGATCTCTTATCTGTCGGAAGATGGCTTCTACTTGAGGCGGTCTATACGGATCCGGAGTTGTTGGTGTGGGTTCGGGAAAAACTGAGTCGTTCAAAATCAGAACTTTCCTTCTAAGTGTTTTTGCACTAGCTCAGGAACCATCTGGGACACATCGCCGCCAAGTCTTATAACTTCACGAATAAGTCTTGAAGCTAAAAACGAACTTCGTGAAGCTGAAGGTAGGAATAGGGTTTGAACGCCGGAAAGAGCGGTGTTCATTTGAGCCATTTGTAATTCGGATTCAAAATCAGAAACGGCTCTAAGTCCTTTTATTATAAAATCGGCTCCTACCTCTGTTGCTAAATCGACTACCAGCCCATTGAACTTTGTGGTCCGAACATTTGGAAGGTGTTTAAGGCTCTCTCCTATCAAAAACATTCGTTCTTCCAGGTCGAACAATCCATCACCCTTTGATGGGTTCACTAAAGCAGCAACAACCACCTCATCGAAGAGGTCGGAAGCTATTTCTGCAAGTTCAACATGTCCATTGTGTATTGGGTCAAAAGATCCTGGATATAAGACGCAAGCCATTTTTAATAAACCCCCTGGCATTTAATGCCAAATCGTTGACTAAAAGCTAATAGGTACATTTTATTTTGGGTCGATTACTACTACTACGCTACTCCCATACTGGCGTATGGAGTCAACATGCCACTTAGGACCTGGGTCTATTTCTCTATTTGATTCAATTACTGCGATTCCTGGTCGTTTTTGAAGGAGTGTGTCTAGCAGTTCAGCCCAATTTTCAAAGCCGTAGGGTGGGTCTAAAAGTACCAGATCTGCAGATTTAGAGCTTTTTTGCAACCAGTCCAGTGAATCTCCTTTGATAATCTCTGAATTTTTTTCGAATCCTGCTTTTTTTAAGTTTTCTTTCACTAGTTCTAAACTTTCAGATGATTCGTCAACAAACGTCGCTTTTTTAGCCCCTCTTGAAAGAGCTTCAATACCTAAAGAACCTGTGCCAGCAAAAAGGTCAAGAACTTCAGCTCCTTCGATTGCGGATCGACTATGCAAGGAATTAAAAACTGCTTCTTTAACTCTGTCAGAAGTAGGTCTTATATCTACACCTTTTGGAGCTGACAGACGTATACCTCCCGCTTTTCCAGCCACTACCCTCATGTTTCAGACTTCAAAAAATTTAGGTACAAGTTAGATCTTCTTTCTTTATTCAAATAAAGGGTCTCTCCACATTAGTGGAACTATTGGACCATTCTTCAAAGTGACTTCACCGGTGACTTTAAAACCGTGCTTTTCATACAGAGATACATTTTCAGGATTACTAGATTCCAAGTAAGCGGGTATTTTCTCCTCGTCACAAATTTTTGTAATTGCTGATATCAAGAGTGACGCTAAGCCTTTACCACGCGCTTCGGGTCGTGTTCCTATAAAAGCTAAATACCAATGTGGTGTTTTAGGCTTGGCTTCAAACAGAGGATTCAAATTTAGAAGTCGATCAGTTATCCATTGCTCCCCTAGCACAGCAACTGCGGCAGCGATAGCTCCTGAGTAAGAAGAATCGTTTTCAGAATTTTTTTCAGGTTTCTCCCATAGAGCAGCAGCCAGTTTTTCATATCCAGAAGGAAGTAGCAGCACGTCAGTGTCGGGTCTAGACGCCAGACGGTTTGCAAAAAAAGCTGACTGCAACAGAGGTCTGTGTTCTTCGTCTTCGAACAAATATGAGAGGACCGGGTCTTCCAGAAACGCCTCCGTCAGCGAAGCTGTCGCGTCTGGGTATTGTTTGGGGTCAGCGACACAGGTTTCAGAGTTATCCATTAGTGTCTTCCTTTCATGACTTAAGAAGATAGTCTGCCTCAGATTCGCCTAAAAAAAGAGTCACTTCTTCAGCTAGTTCTTTGATGGAAGCAAGATCTCGTTCCATGAGAATCTCTGAGGCTTCTGTTCTTGCGATTTCAACCCATTCTTTGTCTCGACGGAGCGAAGCCAAACGTAAGTCATTTCGTCCTTTCTGCCTTTCCCCCATCACGGTTCCTTCGCCTCTTAGTTCAAGATCTACTTCAGCAAGTTCAAAGCCGTCGGTAGTGCGGACCATTGCTTTTATTCTCTCTTCCGCTTCTTTTGTTGTTGCGTCACCCACTAAGAGACATTGACTTGGGTGCTCGCCTCTCCCCACTCGCCCGCGGAGTTGATGAAGTTGAGCTATCCCGAAGCGGGCAGCATCCAAGATGACCACAATGGAGGCGTTCGGCACATCAACGCCCACCTCTATGACGGTGGTCGCCACCAATACATCGATTTTTCCTGACCTGAAAGAACTCATAGTTTCTTCTTTTTTATCTTTGTCAAGTCGCCCGTGTAGCAATCCCAGTTCTAGACCTCTTAAAGGACCGTCGCTTAAATCTTTATAAACCTCTTCTGCTGAATGAACTTCTAGTTTTTCAGAATCTTCTATTAGTGGGCAAACAACATACGCTTGACGGCCGCTTTCTACCTCTTCTTTCACAGCCTCCCAAACCGTTGCATTATCGGCTTCCCAACTCGTGACTATAGGTATGCGCCCTGGAGGTAATTCATCCAAGACCGACACATCGAGGTCACCATAAACGGTCATTGCAGCAGTTCGAGGTATCGGGGTTGCAGTCATTACTAAAACATCAGGGACTCTTCCATCTCTGTTTTTTTCTTTTAAAGATGCGCGCTGTTCAACCCCGAATCTGTGTTGTTCATCTATCACTACAGCTCCTAAAGAATTAAAGGAAACACTTTCTTGTATCAACGAATGAGTTCCGATGATGAAGTCGACTGTTCCTTCTTCAAGTCCACGATTTATTCTCTTTCGGTCAACTGAAGATGTCCGATTTGTTAAAAGATCAACTTGCAAAGGTCTATCTCCGAGAAGTGTGGTTGAATCCTCAACTATTAGGTCGCCTAAAAATTTTGAAATACCTAAATAGTGCTGTTCTGCGAGTACTTCTGTAGGTGCCATAAGAGCACCTTGATGGCCTCCCTGCACGGCTTTTAGAAGTGTGAAAACAGCTACGATAGTTTTCCCTGATCCTACGTCTCCTTGGAGTAGTCGATGCATCGGTATTTCTTTTTGCAAATCTTTACGTATTTCATCCATAACTCTTTTTTGAGAGTCCGTTAACTTGAAAGAAAGATTTTTCAAAAAAATCTCCGTCAAGTTCTCTTCCTTCGAATGGTTAATTCCGATTGATGTTTTTTCTATCATTTTTTTTCGCTGCAACAATTCAAGTTGAATCCTGAAAAGCTCATCGAATACAAGCCTCCTTCTTGCCTCGGCTACTTCATTCATTGAATCAGGTCGATGGATCCCCTTGTAGGCGGCTGAACGATCAACCAACCTGTATTTTTTGAGAATTTCTGAAGGGACGGGGTCTGCAAACCCTCTTACTTTCATAACTCTTCTAAGAGCTTCAGCAACAAGTCGATCAACATCCCAGCTGTGTAGTTTTGCAACTCCTGACTGAGGGTAGACCGCTACAATCCTGCCGGTTCTGTCACCGACAAGATCAACAATTGGATTAGTCATCTGTAGTTGCCCCTGATAAACATCTGCTTTGCCGAAAACAACAGCGTCTCTACCCTGATTTAGTTGTTTTTCTCGCCATGGCTGATTAAAGAAAACCAACCTCAAGGAACCAGTTGAATCTGCAGCAGTAACTTCGACTAGAGTCTTTCTAGAGCGCATTCGCCGGCTTCTAACTTTTTCAATATTGACGAGAACCATCCCTTCTTCACCTGATTGAAGAGAATCTACGGTCGCTTCTTTGCTTCGATCTATATAACGACGTGGATAATAACTGATCAAATCAAGAATCGTATTTATACCCACTTTGCTTAAAGATGCAGAAGTTTGTTCCCCGACACCATGAAGATCGGTTAAAGGACGGCCCTCTAACTCTTTTAGAGTGACGCCGGGATCCGACACCTAACCACCTATTCGATACCTATGTAGTAGGGGTATAAGGGCTGTCCACCTTCATGAACTTCAACCTCAAGCTCTTCATACTCAGAGTTAACCCATGCGACTATTTCATCTGTTTCTTTTTTATTGGAATCCTCTCCTGATACAAGAGTTACGATTTCATGTTCGTCACTAATCATTTCTTTTAAAAGATTATTGGTAGCTTCGACGATGGTTTCAGCTACCACTGTTACTTTTCCTTTTTGCAAGCCTAGAAAATTTCCCTTTTTTATTTCACCAATTTCGCTTGTCGAGTTTCTAACAGCTGTGGTTATTTCTCCTGATTCAACCATTTGTGAAGCTTGCAACATGCCTGTTTGATTTTTATCTGAAGTTGCTTCCGGGTCATAACCAAGCAAAGATGCAAAACCTTCTGTGACGGTGTGGGTTCCGACCACGCGAACCGTTTTTGATGTTTGGGAATCTACTTGTTCTGCCACCGCAACGATATTTGAATTGTTAGGCAGGATTATTACGTGCTCAGATGCGGTGGCTTCTGCTGCTTCTAACAGATCTGCGGTTGATGGATTCATTGATTGTCCACCATTAACTATCCGCGTGGCTCCTAAGGATCGAAAAATTTCACCTATTCCGTCACCGTTAGCAACCGCTATCACAGAACATCCAACTGGATCTGCGATGTCGTGGTCATGATAGTTGCCTGCGATTTCTTCAAATAAGTCGGTTACTCGAATCTCGTATGGTTTACCGATAGATATTCCAGCTTCAACGGCGGCACCAATATTGTTTGTGTGAACATGACAATTCCAAATATTTTCGCCGCCAACTACGACTATGGAATCGCCTATTTCTGACCAAGCTTTTTTAAAATCAGGTATCAAGTCATCTGGTGCGTCTAAAAAATACATTACTTCATACCTGGTTCCGCTATTACTCGTCTCATCATGCACATCTAGGATTAAAGAATCCACAGAGGCTGTTACAACCTCTGGTTCAGGCATTGGGCGGTCATCAATTATGTGTAGGAGTGAGTCCAACATGAGTAAGAATCCGCTTCCGCCAGCGTCAACAACTCCTGCCCTAGCTAAAACTGGCAAAAGTTCGGGTGTTGAATCCAAGGAACGTTTAGCTGCTTCTCGAGCTATTTCTGCAAGAGGCAACAGGCTAAGTTTCTCTGATGCTGCCTTTTCTGCCGCTTCTGCTGTTTCTCTGACGACAGTCAGAATAGTTCCTTCAACTGGATTCCCGACTGCTTCATAAGCAGCTGATGCAGCTTCGCTAAGAGCTTCAGAAAACAAATTTGCATCAATGGTTTTTCGTGATGCGTTTTTTATTTTGGAAACAAAGCCTCTGAGTATTTGAGAAATAATTACTCCTGAATTGCCTCTGGCTCCCATAAGAGAACCGTGTGAGATGGCGTCGATTATGTTTTCAAGTTCAAGATTTTCTTCTAAAGATTCGATCTCGGATACCACTGAGTTGAGAGTGGCGGCCATGTTGGAGCCTGTGTCCCCATCTGGCACGGGATAGACGTTTAAAGAATTGAGGCTTTCTTTGTGCTCTTGAAGGGAGTCTCGAAAGCAGTACATCAAACTTGCAAGGTTCTTTGCATCTAAAGTTTCTTTTGCCACAACTGCGATAGTACCCACTTAATTGGCCTCGATGCATTTGTTTCTGTTTTTATGTTTGGAACTGCCGAATACCCACATACGATCAGGACTATTCACCCGCTGCTTTTAGTGGGCTAGGCTCCCGGCGGCCTCCAAAAGTTAGATAGGAGAAAAATAGTTGCAAGGCGTAGTCAAGTCTTACGATCCAGGAAGTGGTGACGGTCTCATAGTTCGTGACTCTGATCTCGTTGAATTCGAAATGGCAGAGGGAGCTCTTGAAGGCTCGATATTTAGAATGCTTCGGCAAGGTCAAAGAGTGGTTTTTGAATTAGATGGCGACAATAATGCAACCGGTTTAAAACTCGGATCTGAAGTAGATATGGGCACACCTGACTTAGATTGATATGAGTTTTGAAAATCCGCCAACAAAAAATAGGTCTCTGACCGACTGGGTTGATCACTGGGAGAAAATTTTCGAACCTAGTCAAGTTCACTGGTGTGATGGTTCTGAGAGTGAATATGAAAACTTCACTCAAGAGCTAGTTGATTCTGGGACTTTTATCCGTCTTAATGACGAGCTTCGCCCAAATAGTTTTTTGGCACGATCAGATCCTAATGATGTAGCGCGTGTTGAAAGCGAGACCTACATAGCGTCAGTTGAAGAAATTGATGCAGGATCGACAAACAACTGGCGTGAACCCAATGCACTGAAAGAAGAGATGCTCTCTCACTATCAAGG
>Ga0208261_1000677_pt1 | contig 13106 bp, 12 predicted proteins | sample Knorr_S7_td_DCM__FD_185595 | JGI IMG/M metagenome (GOLD analysis project Ga0208261, IMG submission 185595) | Marine microbial communities from Southern Atlantic Ocean transect - Knorr_S7_td_DCM_ad_131m_LV_B (SPAdes) (version 3) | ecosystem: Environmental > Aquatic > Marine > Oceanic | place...
AAACATTTCAGTTCAATAAAGGCTAGTGATTTAGTATTAATTGAACAAAATAAAGTTGAGGAACTAAAAAATAAACCTGAAATTGTAGACCCAACAGCTTTGCATATACATGGTGAAATTCATAAAAGAGTTCCAAATGCTAATTGCATACTCCACGTTCACTCCAAATACGCTACCGCCTTAGCTTGTTTGGAGGATACATCACTACCTCCAATAGACCAAAATACTATGAGATTTTTTAACAGAGTCGGTGTCTATAGTAATTTTGGTGGAATGGGATTTGAAGATGAGGCAAAAAAAATGGCTGCTAAAATTGGAAATAAAAAAGTTTTATTAATGTCAAATCATGGTGTCTTAACAACTGGTGAAACAGTTGCTGAAGCATTTGATGAACTTTATTATTTTGAAAAAGCCTGTGAAACATACATAACGGCTCTTTCAACAAACAAAAAATTAAAAGTTGTTAGTAATGAAGTTGCTGAGAAAACCGCTCAAGAGTGGGAAGAATATTCAACAGATGCTAAAAATTTACATTTAAAAGCTATAAGATCAATACTGGACAAAGAAGATCCGAGTTATAAAAATTAATATGTCATTTCACTTGGCCACAAGAAAAATAATAAAGGATTGGACAGATTATAATGAACATATGAATATGGCTTATTACATTCTTATTTTTGATGAAGCGTGGGAAACTATGCTTAATAAGTTCGAGATGGGTGGAGTAAAAGCAAAAGTTTCTAAAAGAAGTACAATGGTAGTTGAGACAAGAACAACTTATAATAATGAAGTTAAGGAAAATGAAGAAGTTGATATTTATTGTACTTTCTTTGATCATGACAAAAAAAGATTACATTTAAAATGTGAAATGATAGAGAAAAAAACAAAAAAACTAGCTGCAACAACAGAGAGTTTATCTCTTTATATTGATCTTGAAAAAAGAAAAGTTACTGAATTTGAAGAAGATAAATTAATAATTATGGATAATTTTATAAAAGAAAATAAAGCTAATTTTAATTCAGATAATTTGGTATTATCTGATAAACTAAAAAAATAGTATATGGAAATAGATTTAGTATCAGGAGCGTTAGGAGCGGAAGTAAAGGGAATAGATTTAAAAGATTCTTCAGTTGCTAATTGGGATATAATTAATAATCTATTATTAGAACATAAAGCGCTCTTTTTTAGAGACCAAGATATAACTTCCGAGGAGCATATTAATTTAGCTAAACACTTTGGTCCTTTAGAGAGACACGTTTATGTTAAAGGAAGAGAAAATTATCCTGAAATTTTAAGGATAATTAAAGAACCAGATGAAAAACATCAGTGGGGAGAAACTTGGCATACTGATGTCAGCTATAATCCAAAACCAACAAAAGTAATTATTTTACGATCTTTAAAAATACCTCCTGTTGGTGGTGATACAATGTTTTCAAATATGGAATTAGCCTACGATACATTAGATGAAAAAATAAAAGATAAAATAAAAGATAAAAAAGCTATTCATAGCTCCCTTGGTGCTGCAGCATTTGTAGAAGCTTATAAGGCAATGGAAGGTAATGGTAATTTAGATGAATATTCGAATGCTCACCCTGTAGTAAGAACTCATCCCGAAACAGGAAAAAAAATACTATATGTAAATTCTATGTATACTAAAAAAATTCTGGATGTAGATAAAAACGAAAGTGAAGATATTTTAAATCATATTTTTAGACATCAAGAAAGATTAGATTTTACTTGTAGATTTAAGTGGACTGAAAATGCAGTTGCTATCTGGGATAATAGAAGCACATTGCATCAAGGTCTAACAGATTTTTTTCCAGGAAGAGGTTTGGGCCACGAGAGAGTAATGGATAGGATTGCTATAGAAGGCGATAACCCACAATAAAAAATTGCTTTGAAATTTGATTATTTAATTATTGGTGCAGGAACAGCTGGTTGTGTGTTAGCTAATAGACTCTCAGAAAAAACTCAAAATAATGTTGCTATATTCGAAGCTGGCAAAAATAGTGATATTTGGAAAGTGAACATGCCTCTAGCTATCTTATACACAATGCATGATCCAAAATATAATTACAAATATTATTCTGAACCAGAGCCTTATTTAAATAATAGAAAATTATTTTGTCCCCGAGGAAAGATGATTGGTGGATGTTCAGCTCATAACGGAATGGTTTATGTAAGAGGTAATAAAAATGATTATGAAAGATGGGCCAGTTTTGGATTAAAAAATTGGAGTTATGAAAAAGTTCTACCTTTCTTTAAAAAAATTGAAACATGGTCTGAAGGTGAAAATCAGTATAGAGGTGGACAAGGAATATTACCAATTAATCAATCTAAAAATCCAAATCCTTTATTTAAGGCATTTTTGAACTCTGCACAGGAAGCAGGTCATAAAATAAATTCTGATATGAATGGAGAGGATCAAGAAGGATTTGGCATGTACGATGTTACAATCCATAAAGGGCAAAGAGCAAGTGCATCAAAATATTATTTAAACCCTGCAAGAAATAGGAAGAATTTAAAAGTATTTACAGAATCTTTTGTAGAGAAAATTATTTTTGAAGGAAAGAAAGCAATAGGCATACAGGTTAAAATAAAAAATAAAATAGAAAAAATTTATGCAAATAAAGAAGTAATTTTGAGTGGTGGATCTATTAACTCACCACAATTACTTATGGTATCAGGTGTTGGTCCAGGAGATGAATTAAAAGAAAAAGGAATAGAAATCGTTCATAATCTTAAAGGTGTTGGAAAAAATCTTCAAGATCATTTGGAAACTTACATTCAACAAGAATGCAAAACCCCTGATACTTTATATTCTTATGTAAAGAAGCTAAATATGCTTAGGGTTGGAATTCAGTGGTTTTTAAATAAAAGTGGTCCATGCTCGACTTCTTTTCTTGAAGCAGGAGGCTTTTGTAAATCTTCACCTGATAAAGAATATCCAAATATTCAATTTCATTTTTTTCCAGCCTTTGTAATAGATCATGGCGCTGTAGATCCAGATAGACATGGATTTCAATTGCATGCTAGTCTTAATCAACCAAAAAGTAGAGGTCATGTAACCTTAAATACTAAAAATCCTTACGATTATCCAAAAATACAATTTAATTACTTAGAGGATGATTATGATCTTAAAGAAACTGTTAAATGCGTACATGTAGCAAGAAAGATTTTAAGTCAAAATTCAATGAAACCATATGCTGGAAAAGAAATTGGACCAGGAGAAGACTCAAAAACAGATGAGGAAATTAAGGAATATATAAGATCAAAAGCGGAAACTGCTTATCACCCATCTTGTACATTAAAAATGGGTTATGATGAAATGGCAGTTCTTGATGAAGATTTAAAAGTCCATGGATTACAAAATTTAAGAGTGGCTGACGCATCAGTTATGCCTGAAATCACAAGTGGAAATTTAAATGCTCCAACTCTCATGATTGCTGAAAAAGCTGCTGATTTAATACTAAACTAATCTCTTATTTATTTTATATATTCAAAATTTTGAGTTGTTTCATTCACACTAATAAGTTTAGCTTTGTTCCTTAAATGAAACTTCGTTGCCATATCAGTAAGTGGAGATAATGTAACCAATCTATTTAAATGATTAGATTTTTTTATCATTTTAAATACTTCTTTAACAATTAATTTTCCACCTCCTTTTTTTTTTGACCAAACAGTGTAAGCTATTGCAATTTTACCAACATTTTGACCTCGTAAAGCACTTTGTAAAAAAGCATCTTTACTAAAATCTTCAAGTTCTTTAACTGATTTAGGAATATTATTTGTAAATGCAAAACACATTATTGCATGGATTTCATTTTTATACTTTACACCGTAAATTTTTCTTCCATAAGAAGTTCTAAATTCATTACTCAATTCAGGTCTAACTGGATCTTCGCTAGTATCACATTCTTTTAGGCTAACCAGCTCTGCTCCTTTGACCCAATCAAAAAAGTTATTTATTCCTAAATTAATAATTTTTTTGTTTTTTCTAATTCTAGCTTTAATTCTAGTTTTAAATTTTTTAGTACTTTTAGAAGAATTATCTTCTAGATATTTGGCTACTAATTTTTCTTTTACATTTTTAAATATTTCTTTCATTTGGTAAGACCTTATACATTAAAAATGAGAAATTTATGAATTTTTAGGGGCCCTTTAAATGGTTCGTGGGAACAATATTTAAGGACCCCTAAAAATCACACAATTGAGACTTTAGTCTCTAATTGCGTAAGCTATAACTCCTGTTTCAGATACGTCTGTACCTTTCATCTCAGCTTCTCTACTTAATCTGATTCCCATTGTTGCTTTCATAATCGACCAGACTATTAGCGACACAATAAATACAAATACATTTATAGAAATCACTCCTAAAAGTTGAGTGCCAAAATTTGCTGCTGAGTTAGTTATTGGTACGGCCAAAGTTCCCCAGATACCTGCGAACAGGTGAGCGGGAACAGCGCCTACAACATCATCTATCTTTAAAGAAAATAGTAATTTTGTTCCAAATACTACTAACATACCACCTACTGCACCAATTAATATTGCTGCTAAAGGTGTCGGCATCAAAGGCTCAGCTGTTATTGCAACTAAACCACCAATTGCTCCATTTAACATCTGAACTACGTCTGTCTTACCACCAATTAATCTAGTAACTACAGCTGCTGCCATAACTCCACCACATGCTGCTAAATTAGTATTGATGAAAATCTTTGATACAGCCACTGCATCAGTGAAAGTACCCATTGCTAATTGTGATCCGCCATTAAATCCAAACCATCCAAGCCATAAAACAAAAACACCAATTGTAACTAATGGAATTGAAGAAGCTGCAAATGGTTTAACTGGTGAAGGATCTCCTTTTTTCTTAAATCTACCAATTCTTGGTCCAAGTATTAATGCACCAGCTAAAGCCGCCGCACCTCCTGTTGAGTGAACTAGAGTGGAACCAGCAAAGTCTGAAAAGCCTCTTGCTGCTAACCAGCCTCCACCCCACTGCCATCCCATAACAACTGGGTATAAAAATCCTCCCAAAATTGCTGCAAATAAAAAGAACGGCCACAATTTAATTCTCTCAGCCAATGTTCCTGATACAATAGATATTGTAGTTGCACAAAAGACCATCTGAAAATACCAATCAGCACCATCTGCATAACCTGTCTCTAACTTGCTTCCATCTGACCAAGGAATAAATTTTCCTATAAATCCCCCTTCAGGTATACCATATGCAACATTGTAACCGAATAGCCAAAACATAATTCCAGCAATCGAATATAGTCCAATATTTTTTGCACAAATTACCGAGACACTTTTCGACGTTACCATTCCTGATTCTAACATTGCAAATCCAGCCGCCATGAACATGACTAAAAATCCACAAACTAAAAATAAGAATGTATTAAATATAAATCCAACCTCTGCTGAAACAGTCGTCTCAGCAAAGCTAGGCATTGAAATGCTCATAAAGAACATTAATGCCGTAAAAAATTTGAGTTTTTTCATGTTAAAATGATTAATTGAAAGTGATTGTTAGTTAAAATGTTTATTATGAAATGCAGATATGCAATTTAATTTATGCTTATTAAGATATTCAGGTATGCTATTTTTAAATGCTTAAAAAGTTGTTTAAATAAATGATTATAGGACATATAGTTTTAATATATGAAAAAAACTATTGTTAGTAGTTGGAATGAGTGGGATCCATTAAAACACGTAATAGTTGGTAGAGCAGATAACTGTTGTATCCCAGCCCCAGAGCCTGCTGTAGATGTAAAAATACCACCTGATTCTGTAATGAAAGGAAAGCATGGCAGAAGAACTCAAGATTCAATAGATAAAGCAAACGAACTATTAGATAAATTTGTAAAAACATTAGAAAGTAGAGGAGTCAAAGTAGATAGACCAACTCCTTTAAAATTTGATGAAAAGATTGGAACACCAGATTGGAAAGCAGAGCATATGTTTGGATGTATGCCTTCTAGAGATGTAATTATTACAGTAGGTAAAGAAATGCTTGAAGCTACTATGAGTTTTCGATGCAGATGGTTTGAGTATTTAGCTTATAGACCATTGATACAACAATACTTTATGGAAGATCCAGGTATGAAACATGAGTCTGCTCCTAAACCTAGATTGACAGATAAAGATTATCATAAAAACTATTTGTCTGATAAAGTAAGTATTGAACAAAGATTAGAGTGGGCAGAGAAAAAGTATTTTGTAACAACTGAAGAAGAACCTCTTTTTGATGCAGCAGATATTTTAAGATTTGGTAAAGACTTAATTGTTCAACATGGATTTACTACAAATTTAAAAGGTATAGACTGGTTAAAAAGACATTTTCCTGATCATCGCGTTCATACTGTAAATTTTCCAGGAGACCCTTATCCAATTCATATAGATGCAACTTTTACCCCGATTAAACCTGGTCTAATTTTAAATAACCCTCAAAGAAAACTTCCTAAAGAACAAAGAAAACTTTTTGAAGATAACGGTTGGGAAATTGTATATGCGGCACAACCAGCGCATAACTCTCCACCTCCTCTAACTTATTATTCAATATGGTTATCAATGAATATATTAGTTTTAGATCCAAAAACAGTATGTGTAGAAAAAAGTGAAGTATATCAAGCTGAACAACTTGATAAATTAGGTATGGAAGTTTTGCCTGTAGATTTTAGAGAAGCTTATGGCTTTGGAGGAAGTTTGCACTGCAGTACAACAGATGTATATAGAGAAGGTGAATTACAAGATTATTTTCCTAAACAGTAGCATATGATATAGAAGCTGCATGGCTTCGAAAAATAATAATCCTAAAGGAATAATTTTCATTTTGTTAGCAATGATGGTTTTTTCAGTCCAGGATGGAATTATGAAGCATATTTATAGTTTTGTTTCACTTTATGAAGTTTATTTAATAAGAACAATTGTAAGTTTTCTACTTATTTTAATTTTTTTAAAATACAAAAAAAAATCAATTGTATTTAAACATTGGTGTTTGGAAAGGTTTTTCGCTTATATCGGGTATGATTAATACTAATTGTGAAGTAATTGGAATTGATAATTTCTCAGAATTTGGTGGACCTAAAAAAAATTTTTTAGAGAATTTTAATAAATATAAAAAGGAAAATCATGCTTTCTTCGAAGAAGATTATTTAAATTTCTTTAAAAAATTTGAAAAGGAATCAAGATTTATCGACTTTTATTTTTATGATGGTGAACATTCATATGAAAATCAATATAAAAACCTAGGAATAGCAGACCAATTTTTGAAAAAAGGATCAATTGTTTTAATTGACGATATAAATTTTGATGATGTTTACAATGGAACTATGGATTTTGTAAGCAAATCCAGCTCTAAATTTGAAATTTTAAAAGAAATCAAAACAGCTAATAACCACTGTCATCCTAGTTATTGGAATGGAATTATTATTTTAAGAAAAAATTAAAACTGCTCTTCTTCTGTTGAGCCTTCCATAGCAGTAGTCGAGCTTTTTCCTGAACTAATTGTGTTTGAAACAGCATCAAAATAAGAGGTTCCTACTTCTCTTTGATGTTTAATACTTGTATATCCATCTTTTTCTCTAGCAAATTCATTTTGTTGAATTTTTGAATAAGCGGTCATACCTTCTTTTTTATATTTTTCTGCTAATTCAAAAATTGCAATGTTTTGAGTATGAAAACCAGCTAAAGTAATAAATTGAAACTTATATCCCATTTCTCCAATTTTTTTTTGAAATTGTGAAATTTCTTCGTCCGATAAATGTTTTTTCCAATTAAATGATGGAGAGCAATTATAAGCTAAAAGTTTTCCTGGATACTTTTTATGAATTGCATCTGCAAACTTTTTAGCCTCTTCTAAATTTGGAGCAGCTGTTTCACACCAAATTAGATCTGCATAAGGTGCATATGCTAATCCTCTTGATATTGCTTGTTCAATTCCATCTTTAACATAAAAGAAACCTTCAGGAGAACGTTCTCCTGTTAAAAAAGGTTTATCATTCTCATCAAAATCATTTGTAATTAACTTTGCTGCATTTGCATCAGTTCTTGCAAGAATAATAAGGGGAACATCTGCAATATCTGATGCAAGTCTAGCAGCTTTTAAATTCCTAACCATTGTGCTAGTTGGAACTAAAACTTTACCACCCATGTGACCGCATTTTTTTTCACTTGCTAACTGATCTTCAAAATGAACACCCGCAGCACCTGCTCTAATAAATTTTTTTGTTAACTCGAATACATTTAATGGTCCACCAAAACCTGCTTCGCCATCGGCAATAATTGGCAACATATAATCAGTTTTATCTTTTTCTTTCATTTGACCATCTGCTAATTCCATATGTTGAATTTGATCAGCTCTAATTAATGCATTATTCATAGCTTCAACTAATTTTGGAGCACTATCATATGGATATAAAGATTGATCTGGATACATCTCTCCTGCACTATTTGCATCTGCAGCTACTTGCCAACCACTAAGATAAATAGCTTTTAAACCAGCTTTAGCATGTTGAACAGCCTGGTTGCCAGATAGAGAACCTAAAGTATTAATGTATGGTTCGGTATTTAATAAAGTCCAAAGTTTTTCTGATTGTTGTTTAGTAATTGAATACTCAATTTTAATAGAGCCTTTTAATCTTTCAACTTCTTCAGGGGTATAATCTCTTTTTATGCCTGAAAATCTTTTTAATTTAAATGATACTTTGCCCTCTGCTGACATTAATTTCCCCCGTTATAACTGCTGATAAAGCTCGACTTATGAGTTTTTTGACTGATTGCTGTCTTCGGTTGAAATATCTTCCATACCGCTTGAACCCCAATCACAATGATCATCTCTTAAATAAATTCCACGAGATCTGTGCTCTTTAATGTCTTGCTCAGTTATTTGATTATGTGTATTTTTATTTAAATCGCTCATACACACTATATAATTTACAACATTTACAAATTCCATAAAATTTTGAAAAAAGCTTGTAAAACAACAAAATTTATTGTAAATAATAATTTACAAAATTTACAAATAGTTAAATGAGTCAATTAGATACAAGAATTGGTCCAAAAATAAAGGCTTTTAGACGACAATTAGGTATACAGGCCAATAAATTAGCTGAACAATTAAATATTTCACCAAGTTATTTAACATTAATTGAGGGTGGAAAAAGAAAAATTGATGCTGATTTATTAATAAAAATTTGTGAAGAATTAAAAATAGAAATATCTGATTTAACAACAAAAGCCGATCTAAATTTAGAAAATAATATTTCAGAACTACTGGATGATCAATTATTTGAAGATTTAGATATACTTGGACCAGAAGTAAGAGATCTTGTAAATACGAATCCTAAAATTGCAAGAGCACTAATTAAGTTGGGAGATAATTATAAAAAAAAAGATCATCAAATTGTTGCTGAAGTAGAAAACTTATCAGGAAAAATAATAGATAGTAGAAAAGCAGCATTTCCAGGAGAAGTTATTTCAGATTTTTTACAAGAACATAAAAACTATTTTCCAAAATTAGAAGAATTTGCAAATACAATTTTTGATAAAGTTAAACAAAATAATAGAACTAGATATATATCTTTATGCAACTTTTTAAAATCTGAATATAACATTATTGTAAAAGATATAATTCCAGATGAAGGTAAACCATTCTCTAAAATTTATAAAAGCAAAAAAAAAGAATTATTACTTTCTGATTACCTTTCATTAGAAACAAAAAAACTTTATGCAGCTGCACAAATAGCTCAAGAAGGTGCTTCTAAAGATATAGATAAGTATCTATCATCATTTAATTTTCCATCATCTGAATCAAAAAAATTAACTAAAGTAGCATTGTTAAATTATTGTGGCGCTGCTATTTTAATGCCTTACAAATTATTTCATGCTGAATGTAAAGAATTAAAATATGATCTTGAACTATTGCAAAATACTTTTGCAACATCTTTCGAACAAGTTGCTCATAGAGTTACATGTCTTCAAGATCCTAAATTGCCTGGTATTCCTTTTCATTTTTTAAGAGTTGATGTTGCAGGTAATATTTCAAAACGATTTTCATTATCAGGTATTGAAATTCCAAGATACGGTGGCGCATGTCCAAGATGGAATGTTTATTCTGCATTTTCAAGACCCGGTGTAATCCAAGCTGCCGTAAGTAAGATGTCTAATGGTGAGAAATATGTTTGTATTGCTAAAACTGTTGAAAAAGGAGTTGGAAGATATGGACAAAAGAAAAGTATTTTATCTATTGGACTTGGCTGCCAAGCAAAATATGCAAAAGATTTTATATATACAGAAAACTTAGATATTAATGATAAAAAATCAGAACTTCCAATAGGTGTTTCTTGTAGAACTTGCGATCGATTAGATTGTTCTCAAAGAGCATTTCCACCTCTTCATAAAAAATTTGACGTAGATATCAACAACAGAGGTGTTTCTGTTTACGTAAATGAATAATTTATTATTCTGAAGTTTTGTATTTACTTTTATTTATAATAAACACAAATAAAATTGGTAAAACTAAAGTTAAAATAGTTACAACAATTAATAAAATCCCTAGCTCTGAATAATCTGCAGTAGATTGAATTTCACCTGATACTTTATCTTTAACTTCCCTTGTAACTGTGAATATTTCATTTAGATATTTTGTACCAAGCGAACTTGCTGATAATGCAAGATTAGTAAACGATGCAAACACCGCAAAAAATGTTGCTTTTAAGTGAGATGGAGCATTTTTGGCAATCCAAGCTAATAAAGGGATCATTGAAACCTGACCTAAAGGAGATTCTAAAGCAGTATTAATAAGTGCTATAAATTTTGCATCTACAACTCCACCAGTTAATGATGCTGTCCAGTTATGAAAACCATAATACATTCCAACACTTGGAAGGAATAATATTGAACCTGCTATAGACAAAATAACTATTATTTTAGCAATTGAATTTTTAGCCATAAAAGGTCTTAAAAGAACTATTCCTGCTAAAGTTAAAACAGATGCTAGTAATGATAAAACTGAGAAAAATTGTTCATTAAATTCTAAAACATCTATTTCAAACCAAGTAAGACCAGGCCCAGGTCCAGGCATTGCTCTAAAAATAAAAATGATTACTGCTGTACCAACAATGGTTAACCTTAAATGCTCTGGTAGTTCTTTAATAAGTTTAAACATTAAGAATAAAATTATTATTACTGATCCAATGAAAACAATTTCTTGAGCAAAGGGAACTTTAAAAGAGCCGATGCTTAATGTAAAAATTACAAATATTAAACTTCCGCCTAGTATCCACCAATTAATTTTTGTTTTCTCTCCTTCTCTTTCCTCTTTAAGTTGAAGTCCTTGTGATTGTAATTTTTTTATTTTTTGATTTCTTAAATAAGCTGCTAAAAAAACTCCTAGTATTGAAACTACAGGAATGATTAAAGCATAAATATAAATTGATCCGTAAAGTTGAATTTTATCTGCTTGATCTAAACTGTCGACGTTACTAAATAAAACTACGTTAGCAAGCGCTACCAAAACAGTTCCACCAATAATGGCAAACCGACCTAGCGTTTGCATTGTAGTGTGCATTGTTTTGATTTGATCTCTACTGTACTCGGTTCCCTGATCATCGGTTAGAGGAACAGCTTCAACGGTCATTGCATCAGCCACAACATCTTGAACAACATATCCAACTGGAGCTAGTATCACACTAATTACAAACCATGTTTCAACAGAAAAAATTTCGGCCATAAACTCTGTATGAATAATAAGTCCATGCATGATTAATAAACTCAGAGCAATTAATCCCGCACCAAAGAAAACCATATAGTTTTTCTTATTCCAAATTAGATCCACTAGATGACCTAATGGCATTTTTAATGCCCAAGGTATTCCTGCCCAAAAACCTAATCCTGCTAGAAATGCCGCTGATAAGTTTAAATAATCTTTAACAAAAAAAACTCCAACTATTCCTGTTAATCCAGAAATACCTGCTGCAACATAAATCATTAAAGGTGGAAGGTAAGTCCACTTAAATTGGCGACCTAAGTCTAAAAAAGTACTATCTAGAAAATTTGCTATTCTATTAATCATAAAGAAGTAAGGTAAGAACTATTAGACCTAAAAAAATTATTCCACCAATTATCTTGTAAGTTTTAATTCCTAGCTTATTCATAATAAATTCGTCAATCTTCCTCCAAAAAATTACGATTAGGAATAGCAAAACTATAGGAAGAATTATTTTTATCATTGTGTTCTATTAATATATATTCTTTATCAATGGAAAATAAGGTTTTCTTTATAATATTATTTGCAACTATTATGCATGCTATTTGGAATGCTATGGTTAAAAAGCATCCAGATAAAACTATTGCAGTTTCTGGAATAGTGCTTGGACATATTCCATTTGCACTTATCGCAATAATTGTTTTTCCAATGCCTTCTGTTGAAAGTATTCCTTACATAATATTAAGTGCAATTATTCACCAAGGTTATCAATGGTATTTACTTTCTGCTTACAAAATTGGAGATTTTACAAAAGTTTATCCTATTTGTAGAGGCTTTGGTCCATTAGTTGCAACATTCATATCGTTAATTTTTTTGGGTGTTATATTTGATATTTCAATAATTATTTCAATTCTTCTAGTTTGCTTTGGAATTATGCTCTTAGGTTTTAAAGTAGAAAACAAAGAAAAGAATTCAAATATCTTAAAATATTCTCTTCTCACTGGTTTGTTTATTGGCTTGTATTCCTTGATTGATGGTTATGGAGCAAGAATAAGCCTATCTGCAATTTCATACATGAGCTGGTCTTTTATATTAAGCGCAGTAATGTTTCCTTTTTTATTAAAATTTAAAAAAGAAGACAATATTATTCCTAGAATATTTAAAGATGGCAAAGTTATCTTTTGGGTTGGAGGCTCTTTATCATTTATTATTTATATTATCGTTGTTTGGGGTTTTACTCAGGCTCCTATCCCAATGGTGGCAGCTTTAAGAGAAACTAGTATATTTTTTTCAATCTTTATTGGTTATTTCTTCTTAAGTGAAAAAATAACCCCAGCAAAAATTTTTTCAGTTTTATTAATTCTTGCTGGAGTTATTGGTTTGAAACTATTTTAAA
>Ga0208261_1000679_pt1 | contig 13100 bp, 14 predicted proteins | sample Knorr_S7_td_DCM__FD_185595 | JGI IMG/M metagenome (GOLD analysis project Ga0208261, IMG submission 185595) | Marine microbial communities from Southern Atlantic Ocean transect - Knorr_S7_td_DCM_ad_131m_LV_B (SPAdes) (version 3) | ecosystem: Environmental > Aquatic > Marine > Oceanic | place...
GGAGGTAATGAGGAACAAAAGAAAAAATTTCTTCCAAAAATAGCAAAAGGAGAAATACTGCCAACTGCTGTTTTTTCTGAACCAGATATAGGTTCTGATTTAGCTCATTTAAAAACTAGAGCAAAATTAAATGGCAATAACTATGAAGTTACCGGCAATAAAACATGGATTACACATGGCGCTAGAGCAAATTTAATGACTATGCTCGTAAGAACAAAAAAAGATATAAAGGATCATAACGGTTTATCAATTCTATTAGCCGAAAAAACTTCCGGAACGGAAGATAATCCATTTCCAGATCAGAATATTAAAGGTGGCGAGATAGAAGTAATTGGTTATAGAGGAATGAAAGAATATGATATTGCCTTTGAAAGATATGAAGTACCATCGGCTCATCTTCTTGGTCAAAAAGAAGGTCAAGGATTTAGACAATTGATGTCAACATTTGAGTCTGCAAGGATACAAACTGCTGCTAGAGCATTAGGAGTTTCACAAAATGCCTGTGATTTGGCTCTAAAATACTCACAAGAAAGAGTTCAATTTGGTAAAGAGTTGATAAATTTCTCACGAATTAGTGAAAAAATAGCAGCAATGTTTGCTGAAACTATGATAGCTAGACAACTGACTTTATATGCGGCAAGGATTAAAGACACAGGGCAAAGATGTGATATGGAAGCAGGAATGTCGAAGCTATTAGCTGCAAGGACTGCTTGGGCTTCAGCTGATAGTGCTCTTCAGGTTCATGGTGGGATTGGATTTGCAAGCGAAACACCTATAAGTAGGATACTAGCGGATTCAAGAATCTTAAGTATTTTTGAAGGTACCGCAGAAATACAAGCACAAGTAATTGCAAAAAGACTTTTTGAAAGTAATAATAGATAATTATTATAAATTTTTGAAAAATGATTTATGTTTAATATTCTTTTTCGAGAGACAAAAAATGATTACAAAAAAAATATTTAAAATTGCTCTAATTTCCTTATTCCTGCCCATAAGTTTTTTGCAAGGAGCAGAATATCGTATTGGTTTATCAATGCACGATGTTGAGAGAAGAGTTGAGGGAGGTCCTGCCTTATCTATTGAAAAAGTTTTCGATAGGCCAGAATGGTGGCACAGATTTGCTGGCAATCCTCACATCGGAACTCAACTAAGCCTTGCAAACCATACTCACTTATTTTACGCAGGCTCAACATGGAATTTATTTAATAAAAATAGGTTTTCTGGTGAACTCGCTTTTGGTGCAGCAATACATACAGGTAACAATGAAATAAAAGATGGTGAATTAGGATACGGTTGTAAAGTGAATTTTAGAGAACTGATAGCATTTGGTTATGATATAAACGATACTCAAAAAATTCAGCTTAGCGCACAACATATGTCTAATGGTAGTTTATGTGATCCCAATCAAGGACTTACAAGTGTTGGGTTAAGATTTGCCTGGAAACTGAATTAATGATTCAATTAACAAAAATTTACACTAGAACAGGTGATAAAGGTGAAACAAGTCTTGGGGATGGTTCTAGGGTTTCTAAAGAGGATAATAGAGTAGAAGCCTATGGAACAGTTGATGAGGCAAATTCAATTATTGGTCTTGTCCGAACAAAAACAAAACAAGCTGAATTGATATTATTAGATAATATTTTAGCAACAATTCAAAATGAGCTCTTTGATTTAGGAGCTGAATTATCAATTCCTATTAATAATGAAAATATGGAAATGTTAGAAAGAACTAAGATTACAGAAAAACAAATCGAAAGGTTAGAAAATGAGATTGATCAACTGAATGCTAACCTATCCGATCTTGAATCCTTTATACTTCCTGGTGGTACATTGGCATCTTCATACTTACATTTAGCCAGAACAGTTGTTCGTAAAGCGGAGAGATTAATGGTAAAGATGGATAACTTAGAAAAAAACTCTGTTTCTGACACAGCCCTAAAATATATTAACAGACTTTCGGATCTTCTTTTTGTAGCCGCCAGATATGCCAATCAATCTGATATTGGTGGAACAGGAGATGTTTTATGGAAACCGGGAAGCTCAAGAGAGGAGTAGAGCATTACACTTAAAGAAATTACATAAACTTTTAAACTGAGTTATTGACACTTCATGTTAGGGGTTTTAATTTCCCGTTAATTTATTTTCAAATTTTTTTGGAGTTAATAATGAAAATAATTGTACCTATTAAAAGGGTTGTAGACTACAACGTTAAAATAAGAGTCAAATCTGATCAATCAGGTGTAGAACTTGATAATGTCAAGATGTCAATGAACCCATTTGATGAGATTGCTGTTGAAGAAGCAATTAGACTAAAAGAAGCTGGTACTGCTGAAGAAATTATTGCTCTTTCAATAGGACCTCAGCAGGCACAAGAAACAATTAGAACTGCTCTTGCTATGGGTGCTGATCGTGGGATTCTTATAAAATCAGATCAAAATGTTTCGCCTTTGAATGTTGCAAAAATTATAAAAGCAGTAGCAGAAGAAGAAAATCCTGATTTAATAATTTTAGGAAAACAAGCAATTGATGATGATTCAAATCAAACAGGTCAAATGTTATCTGCCTTATTGGGCTGGTCTCAAGGTACATTTGCATCTGAAATTAAATTGGAAAATGATAAATTATTAGTAACTAGAGAGGTTGATGGGGGACTACAAACAATAAAACTTAGTATGCCATCAATCGTAACTACTGATTTAAGACTTAATGAACCTAGATATGCATCACTTCCTAATATTATGAAGGCTAAGAAAAAAGAAATTGCTGAAAAAAATCCTGAAGATTTAAATATTTCTATTGAACAGAATTTAGAAATTATAAAAGTTTCAGAGCCAGCTCAAAGGGAAGCTGGTGTAAAAGTTGAAACAGTTGATGAATTAGTAGACAAATTAAAAAATGAAGCAGGAGTTATTTAATGACAACATTATTAATCGCAGAACATGATAATAACAGTATCAGTGACTCAGTAAGGAAAGCTATTACTGCAGCCCATGAAATAGGTGAACAGGTAGATATATTAGTTGCTGGAAAGGATTGTAATTCTGCTGCAGAAGAAGCTGCAAAAATTTCTGGAGTAAATAAAGTCTTAACTTGTGACAATGATATTTATGCAAAACATTTAGCTGAACCATATGCGGATCTAATTGTTTCTCTATCAAGTAAATATAATACTTTTATAGCCCCAGCAACAACGACGAGCAAAAATTTCATGCCAAGAGTTGCTGCTCTCCTTGATGTTCCTCAGGTTTCAGACATAATATCAGTTATTGATAATCAGACATTTGAACATCCAATTTATGCAGGAAATGCTATTGAGACAGTAAAATTATTAGCAGAAAAAAAGGTTATTACAGTAAGAGCAACTGCTTTTCAGGCTGCTGAAGATCAAGAAGCTGTTAATATTGAGGCAATCGACTCAACATCTAGTCCAGAATTATCTGAGTATATATCTGAAGAATTGACTGAATCAGATAGACCTGAGCTTACATCAGCTAAAATTATCATATCTGGTGGAAGAGGAATGCAATCAGGCGATAATTTTGTATTATTAGAAACTATAGCGGATAAATTAGGTGCTGCAGTTGGTGCATCACGTGCAGCTGTTGATGCTGGATTTGTTCCAAATGATTATCAAGTTGGTCAAACTGGCAAAGTTGTTGCCCCTGAATTATATATTGCAGTAGGAATTTCTGGAGCTATTCAACATTTAGCTGGCATGAAAGACTCGAAAATTATTGTTGCTATTAATAAAGATGAAGAAGCGCCAATTTTTCAGGTAGCAGACTATGGTTTAGTTGCAGATTTATTTAAAGCAATACCAGAGTTGGAAACAGCATTGGGTTAGTTTAAATTTAAGAATTCTTTAATTTAGTAATAAATTTTATTACCTCTTTAGAATCCCATTCGAAGTCACCATTATATCTTCCAATTTCTTTTCCATTTTTGTCAAAGAGAATTGTTATTGGTAATCCCTTTGCATTAATATGTTTTCCAACCATAGTTGTTGGATCATGGTAGTTACTTAAATTCTTTATATTAATTTCTTTAAGGAAATCATCAACTTTAGAAAAATCTGTTCTTTCAACTGACACAATAATAACCTGAAAATTTTCATCACCCATTTCTTCCTGTAAATTATCAAGTGAAGGCATCTCTACTCTACATGGCAAACACCATGTGGCCCAAAAATTCATCAAGATAAACTTTCCACTGAAATCGGATATGTTATACTTGTTACCTTCTGAGTCGTTAAATTCAACAATATCAAATTTTGATAATGGATCGGGCTCAGAAAGTTTAAAATGTTCTGAGTCATTATTGAACAAACCAGTAGAATAAGAAACTATTAATAGTAAGCTGCAGGAGATGATTAACAAAAATATAATTAATTTCTTTTTTGACTTAAACATGAGAGTTCTATAGAGAGGTTTTTTTTAAATTAAAAGTAAATATGGCAAGAAAAATACAAAAAAATAAAATGTGGGGGGGTAGATTCAATACCGATCAAGATAAAATAATGCTTGAAATGAACTCTTCTATTGAATTCGACTCTAGGCTTTATCTTGAAGATATTATTGCCTCGATTGCGCATGCAAAAATGCTGGGAAAAAAGAAGATAATTTCTTCGGTAGAATCACAAAAAATTATATCTGGTTTAAAGAAGATCAAAATTGAGTTTGAGAAGGGTATTTTTAATTTAGATCCACTTCTAGAAGATATACATATGAACATTGAAGCAAATCTTCAAAAAAAAATTGGCAATGTAGCTAAGAAACTTCATACCGGTAGATCAAGAAATGATCAGGTAGCAACTGATATGAGATTATATATGAGGAAACAATGCCAAGAAATTATAAAAAAGATTACAATGATTCAAAAAGAATTAAGTAAAAAAGCTAATAAATATTATGATTTTATTATGCCAGGATTTACTCATATGCAAATTGCTCAACCTGTTACATTTGGTCACCATCTCCTTGCTTATGTAGAAATGCTCGAGAGAGATAAAAATAGATTTCATGATGCTTTAAAAAGGATTAATCAGAGCCCTCTTGGCGCTGCAGCATTAGCGGGTACTACCTTTCCAATTGACAGAGAAATGACATCCAAAGCTCTAGGTTTCACAAATCCTATGGCTAATTCGATTGATGCAGTTTCATCAAGAGATTTTATTATTGAACCTTTAGCCGCCGCATCAATACTTGCTTCTCATCTTTCAAGGTTTTCTGAAGAAATTATACTTTGGGTCTCTGAAGGTTTTGATTTCATTGAATTACCCGATAGCCTTGCGACAGGATCATCAATAATGCCTCAAAAGAAGAACCCTGATATTGCAGAATTAGTTAGAGGAAAGAATGGAAGAGTTATCGGCGCATTAATGTCAATTCTTGTTGTTATGAAGGGATTACCATTAGCATATTCAAAAGATCTTCAAGAAGATAAAGAATTAACATTTGATGCTATAGATAATATTTTGAATTCTCTTGAAGCAATAAATGCCATCATAAAAAAATTAAAACCTAAAAAAGAAAATTTATCCTCTGCTGCACAGAAGAGTTACTCTACAGCTACTGATTTAGCAGATTGGCTTGTTTCTAACTTAAATATTCCTTTTAGAGAAGCTCATAAAATAACTGGAAATATAGTCAGATATTGTGAAAAAAAGAAAATTAAACTATCTGAACTAACAATAAAAGAGCTTAAAAGTTTTAATAAAAAGATTAATGATGATATTTTTAATGTGCTGGATGCTGAACAATCTGTTAATCAAAAAAAGTCTTTTGGTAGCACATCTCCATTAATGGTAAAAAAATCAGCAGCAAAATGGATAAAAAAACTACAGAATGAAAAAAAATAGCATCATAATTATCATGTTTATAATTCTATTATCTGGATGTGGCAGAAAAGGAGATTTATTGCCACCTCCATCAAGCAATATTAATCCTGTTGGAATATTCCTCGAAGGTAAGTAATTATGTATTCTTACAAAAATAAAAATCTTCACTGTGAAAATATAAATTTAATTGAGTTGTCAAAAAAAGTTGGTTCACCATTCTATTGTTATTCTTCTAAAATACTTGAAAGTAAATATAGTGAACTTACTGATGCTTTTAAAGAAGAAGACCTCCTTGTTTGTTTTTCATTAAAAGCTAATTCAAACCAATCAATTATAAAAACATTCTCTTCATTGGGCTCTGGAGCAGATGTGGTTTCAATTGGAGAGCTTAAAAGAGCTTTAAAGGCAAAAATACCGCCCAATAAAATTGTTTTTTCTGGCGTCGGTAAAAATACTGATGAAATCATATTTGCAATTAAAAATAAGATATTAATGATTAATGTTGAATCTATTTCTGAGCTCAAACAAATTTCAACACAAGCAGCAAATCTAAATATGATTGCTCCAATATCACTAAGAGTTAATCCTGATATCGAAGCTGGTGGAAATGAAAAAATTTCTACAGGAAAGAAGCAAGACAAATTTGGTATTTCCATTAAAGAAGCGATTGATGTTTATGAACTTGCGTCAAATCTAGATAATATTGAAATTAAAGGTATTGATGTGCACATTGGAAGTCAAATTAATGATTTAGAACCCTTCGAAAAAACTTTTAATAGTATTGTTGAAACTATAACTAAATTAAAAGATAAAAATATTGATATTGATATAATCGATATAGGAGGAGGTATAGGAATTAATTATACTGATGAAAAAGCCCTAAATATTAAAGATTATGCAGCATTAGTTTCAAAAAAATTAGGATCATTAAACAAGAAGATCATAATTGAACCTGGACGATTTTTAACAGCTGAGTCAGGTATACTCGTAACAAAAATAATTTATATTAAAGAGAATGAGTCTAAAAAATTTATCATCGTTGATGCAGCTATGAATGATTTTATAAGGCCATCTTTATATGGATCATTGCACAATGCTCTTCCAATAATTGAAAATGATAAAGAAAGACCTATAGAAAGTTATGATGTAGTTGGACCTATCTGTGAAACAGGAGATTTTTTTATAAAAGACTTCAAAACTTCACAACTTTTAGAAAGGGATCTTTTAGCTATTACAAATGTTGGAGCTTATGGTTCTGTTTTATCATCAAATTATAATTCGAGGCCTTCAATCGCAGAAATAATTATTAAAGACGATAGTTATTCTGTAATAAAGAAGAGGCAAGATATAGAAGAAATGATTGATCAGGATAGCTTAGCTGATTGGCAAGAGAATTAAGGAATAATCTCGATCAGAACCTTATTAGCGTTCTTTGGGTAATTTATAAAATTTGTTGAAAATGGTTTTTGTTCATTCATTTTAAAATACTCATTATTTAAAACAATAATCTCTTGCATGATAACTTTTTCATCTGGCCCTACTATTTTAACAATTATATTAGGTACAATTCTCATATAATTTGATTGATTAATTAAAGAACCCGAAACAATTAAAGACTCTTTATTATTAATAATTGTGGCACGAGATTCTAAATTATAAATATCTATACCTCTAATATTTATTGAGGGATCAACAAACTCTAAAACAGGTCTTAGTATAGGAAAATTTTCCAATAAGAAAATTCTATTGTACCAAACCACCCCAAGCGATAAGAAAAGAACCAGTATTAGAATAATAGATAAAAAACTACCTTTCTCATTATCATTTTCTTTAACTGGAACAGGTAATGGATGATCTGGCTTTATATTTGGATCCAATTTCTCATTTTTATTTTCTTTAATTACCCCTCCTTGAGAATTAATGGATTCATAAAGAGGAGGAACTTCAATAGCTTTACCTTGCGAGTTTGCTGTCCAAATAAAATAACATTTAGAGCACTTAACTTTTCTATTTTTAGTTCCAAATTTTTCTGTGCTTACAGAAAAACTTGTATTACATGCTGGACATTGAATAATCATAATTTCTATATACTTCAGAAGGTATTATCTATTAATTATATAGGCCTCCCCTTTTGGTCCATCCGATAATACAACCAAAGCACCATTTGTTGATGATTTTATACTTCTAATTCTGCCTTTGATTTCATCAAAAATAATTTCTTCTTCTAATGCATTATTATCAAGAGAAATCTTTCTTATTTCACCGGGAACAAGAGAGCTTATAATTAAGTTATTATTAAATTCAGGAAACATTTCTCCATCATAAAAAATCATATCAGAGGGCGCTATTGAAGGTACCCAGTATGTTAAGGGTTGCTCCATACCAATCTTTTCCTTAAATGGAGAAATTATACTACCATTATAATCTATACCGTAAGTAATGGCTGGCCAGCCATAATTTTTACCAGCAGTAATTAAGTTAAGCTCATCACCGCCACGTGGGCCATGCTCATTAGAATATAATATATCATTTTTTGAGTCGTATGCTATTCCCTGCTGATTTCTATGACCATATGAAAAAATTTCTGGCAAAGCATTTTGTGTATTAATGTAAGGATTATCTTTTGGAATAGAGCCATCAGCATTAATACGAATAATTTTACCAAAATGATTATCAAGGTTTTGTGCATCTTCACGATAATTAAAACCATCTCCAGATGTTATTATTAATGAATTATCATTCAAAAAAACTAGACGTGCGCCATAGTGATTTGATGATTTTCTGTATGGCGTTGCCTCAAAAATTATTTTTTTATTTATGAGTTCGTTTCTGATTAACTCTGCACTAATAACTTTAAGGGTATTTTTATTTTTTTCACCATATGAAAAAGAGATTAAAACAATATTATTTTTTTCAAATTCAGGATGAAGAATAATATCTGATAAACCACCTTGGCCTCTAAACAAAACATTTGGAATTCCGTTAATATCAATAACCTCTCTAGTTTTGATATCTATTCTCTTTATTTTACCAATAAGTTCAGTAACAAGGATATCTCCATTAGGAAGTGTGGCCGAGCTCCATGGATGGTTAAAATTATGTTCAACTCTCTCAACATTATATTCTAAATTAGTTGCAATTAGAGGTCTTGCAAGAACGATAGCTACAAGAGAGATCAATATTAATATTCTATATTTATAATTTAATTTGTTTTCAATTCTCATTTTTAAATACCTTATTTAAGAGTAGTCCATATAAATATCCACCCAAAAGGCCGGATAAACAAAAAAGAAAAAGTCCAAGAAAAGATCTCATTCCAGCAATTAAAATAGCCCCTGTAAATACCAATGTTGTCAACTTTAGCATCACAAAAACGCTAACAAATCCTGAAATTGAATAGGATAAAGTACGTTTAATTGGAAAAAAATATCTAACAATCGTAGTTATTAAAAAAGCTAAAAAAAATGTTATTAGAATTATGACTAAAAATAAAAAGCCATTTGAAATATCTTTTAAAAGTAACTCAAAGAACATTTTGATTGAAATATCAAAACCTTGCGATGTTAACCAAATTAAGTTGGCGGATAAATTAATTAAGATTATAAGTGATGCCGTCAAGAGCGAAGATATTAAATAAAATATTGGTAAATAAAGAAATTTCATTTATTTTTTCCTTTGAATAAGCCAGATACCACTAAAAATAAAAGCTAATCCAATAATAATAGCAAAATTTATAGATTCATCTAACAAATAAATTCCTAAAACTAATGCCCATACTGGTATCAAATAATTGACCATAGACATAAATATAGGCCCTTCTAAATCAACTATTTTAAACCATACAAACGTTGCAACTCCGGTTGAAACAGCGCCCAAGAGAAAAAGTAAAAGAATAGTTTTAATATCCAATGAGGCCAAATCAGGAAAAGGTTCAAAAAGAATTGCTGTGATAAAGCCTATCAAAGATGCGCTAAGTAAAGAGCCTATTGCTCTATCAGTAGGAGGTATATGAGAAATTTTTTTTGTCAATACAGTTGCTAAAGCATATGAGGAAGTTCCTAATAAAACTGCAATTTGTCCATACATAAACATAGAATTTAAATCAACAATTTCTGAATTATTTAAACCAATTAATAATATGAGGCCTAAAAAACCTAATGTTATGCCTAATATTTTGACAGAAGTAATTTCTTCATCTTTTAGAAGAAGATAAGAAAGTATAAGCGTTAATATAGGATTAATACCCATCAATATTGCTGTAAGGGAAGAAGGAATATACTGCTGTCCCCAGGCTATTATACTAAATGGGAAATTAAATCCCAAAAATCCAATAATAAAACTCCAGAACCAAAATTCTTTATCAAAAGTAAGAGATTTATTTTGTAGATATAGCCAAATTAGTAGAACTAATGAACCTAGTGCTATTCTACTAAACATTATCCATAATGGGCCAATAGAGATAAGAATAATCTTAATTATCGCAAATCCTGAACCCCATACAATACCCAAAAAGAATAGCAATGATAGTGGAAGTAATTTCTTTTTCATTTTCTACAATACAAAATTATTAACAAAATATTTTAAGAAAAAATTTATGATTGAAAAAACTCTATGCATATATTCTTAAAAAAGTAATATTAAAGTATAATGCAACTTAAGACACTTTTAATCACTATTATTTTAGCAATAATTTTTCTATTTTTTTTACTACTAAATGAATTTAATTTGTTATCCAAAAAGAATGGTTGGGAACTAAAAAATAATACGAATTTTGATTCAATAGTGGTTTTAACTGGGAAATTTGATCGAATAAAAAAAGGATTTGAATTGCTGGAAGCTAATTATTCCAAAAAAATGTTCATTTCTGGAGTTAATCCCATCGTGAAAAAAAATGAATTAAGAAAAATCATTATCCCTAACAATTCAACTGAGAAAATTAGTTTATTTGATTGTTGTGTTTTTATTGGAAAAGAAGCAAAAAATACAAAAACTAATGCTGTTGAAGTAATAAAATGGATGAAAAAAAATAATTTGATTTCTGCAATTCTTGTTACTTCAGATATCCACCTTCCTAGAAGCATTTTAGAATTTCAAAATAACACCAATCATATTAAAATCACATCATGGCCTGTTAAAACTAATAACAATAATTTTATTAATTTTTTAAAGGAATTTTTAAGATTTAGTTTTGTTCGTATTAAATACTTAATTATATGAGGTATAATTATAAATAAAATTTTATCATATATATCAGTTACAATTTTTTTTACAATCACTGCTATTATAGCTTTAGCAGGCCTTCCTTTATTATTTTTCCCAAGAAAATATACCGCTCTATTAATCCACTCTTGGTCTAAATTAATGCTTTTTTTATTTAAAAGATTTGATGGCTTAAATTGGGTAGTGATCGGAGAAGAGAATATTCCTAACACACCATTTATTATTGCATCAAAGCATCAGTCAATCTGGGATACAATTTTTTTTACAGCTTATTTTAGTGATGCAGCTATGGTTCTAAAAAAAATATTGATTTATTTACCCGCCTATGGATGGCACGCAGTTAAAGCTAAGATGATTTGGGTTGATAGAAAAGCTAAAGGTAAAGCATTGAAACAATTACTTAAAATGGCAAAAGAATGTTCTAGCAATAATAGACCAATTGTTATCTTTCCAGAAGGAACAAGGGTAAATGTTGGTGAAAAAGGAGACTATAAATCTGGTTGTTTTGCTTTATATAAATATCTTGATATCCCATGTGTTCCTGTAGCGTTAAACTCTGGTCTATATTGGCAAACAAAAGGATATGGAAGAGAAGAAGGCACTATAAAAGTGAAATTTCTAAAAGGAATAGAGCCCGGGCTTCCAAAAAAAAATTTTCAATCATTGTTGGAGGATAGAATTGAAACAGCCTCAGAGGAACTTTTAATAAATAAAAATAATGAAAAAAAATAGAAATTTATACCGGTATATAAAGTTACCTATTTATATATTCATTTTCACCATAATTATATGGTCAACCTATTGGTTTTTAGGAACCATATATATTGAGAATAGAGTTTTAAAGGATAATTCTTTAAGGTATGAAAAATCTACAATTTCTGGTTATCCATTTCATTTTGATATAAATCTAAAACAATTAAAATATAATCTCTTTAAACAAACCACGCTAAAAGAAATTAATTTAAAAACATTTGCATGGCGCTTTGATCAAATTAGACTATTAATAAATGATCAAATTTCTTACCAAATATCAAATTCAATAAAAATTATAGCCCTTCCATCAAATTTGATTATTGATTTTTATAATTATAATAAAAATCATAAAGAATTTAAGATTTTTGGAAATGATATAGTTTTTTCTGAAAATTATAGTAACAAATCATTTTCAATTGACGGTATTTCAGGAACTATCAAACATGAAGGTATATATAATATTGATATTGTAACAAATAAAGGTAGATCATCACTTACTGCACAAGGTTATGTTGATACTCAAAATGAATATTTAGAGGGTAATATTGAATTTTCTTTTTCTGACCCCAACGATATAAAAAGATTGTTTCAAATTTTTGGAATAAACATTGAAGAAAACCCTATTACTAACTTATTAATATATAGAGGTAAAATTGATTTAACCTTCGAAGATGGAATGTCACTTTTAGGACCTCTTCCAATTGGAAGGGCACCGAAATTAAAATAAATTAATCCCCTCTTCCAAAATCAACTTTTTGTGTATCTTGGCCAGCCTCAATAATATTTTTTCTTACATTCCTTGTTTTCTTAAAAAAATTTTCAAGATATTCATAGTCATTATCTTTAATCGCTGATTTCAATTTATCTAAATCATTAGAAAAATAATCCAGCATTTCTAAAACTGCATCACTGTTATTAATAAAGATATCTCTCCACATAATGGGATCAGAGGCAGCAATTCTAGTAAAATCTCTAAATCCTCCAGCAGAATACTTAACGACTTCTTTTTTACTAACATTTGCTAAATCGTTTGCCGTACCAACAATATTGTAAGCTATCAAATGGGGAATATGGCTGGTTATAGCAAGAACTTTGTCATGATATTCTGGATCCATAATCTCAACCATGGCACCTAAATTTTCCCAAAATGCCTTAACATCGTTAAGTTTATCTAAATTTGTTCTTTTTGAAGGAGTAAGAACACACCATCGATTATCAAATAAATCTGCGAAACCTGCCTCTGGACCTGACATTTCTGTACCAGCTATTGGATGACCGGGAACAAAATGAA
>Ga0208261_1000680_pt1 | contig 13094 bp, 14 predicted proteins | sample Knorr_S7_td_DCM__FD_185595 | JGI IMG/M metagenome (GOLD analysis project Ga0208261, IMG submission 185595) | Marine microbial communities from Southern Atlantic Ocean transect - Knorr_S7_td_DCM_ad_131m_LV_B (SPAdes) (version 3) | ecosystem: Environmental > Aquatic > Marine > Oceanic | place...
AATATTAACATTTTTGAATTATTTATTTTCATGGATTAATTGCCATTAGATATATAGTTATTTTCTTAACGATTTTTTGATTGATTTCTTTTCTATAAAGAGGTCAATTGTAAAACATATTATAGCAATATTTATTGATATATCTGCTACGTTAAAAATAGGAAAATTAATAGGTACTATCTCAAAAAAATCTAATACGTATCCTTTTAAAAGCCTATCTATGCCATTGCCTAACGTTCCACCTAAAAGATAAACTAACCCAAGTGAATTCCAATAAGATATTTTTTTTGATTTTAATATAAGAGTAATCAATAATGATGATGCAATAACACTTATAATAGTAAGAAGTGTTGTTGAATTAATAAAAAGGCTAAACGCAGCACCTTTATTCGTTACCAGGTTAAAGTCTAATAAATTAGGAATAATGGCTTTAGATCTTTTAAATCCTAATGTATTTAATACTGTAAATTTGCTTATTTGATCTATTAAGACGATATAAAAAGAATAAATTAGTAATTCTATTTTTTTATTTTTTATGTATTTCATTTTAGTATTAATAGACGTTTTAAAAATAAAGAAATTAGACTTATTGATAAGCATAATAATAATTGAACTGGAAATGGTATAACAGTATTTATTAAAATTAGATCTAATAAATTATCAATCCAGTTCCAAAATACTTTACCTAGAACCAGATAAATAATACCAATTATATGCAAAATGCATAATGAAAGAATCGTATAAATTGAATAATTTATTAAATTTGGATTTGATTCCTTTTGAGAGAAAAAGCCACACGTCCATGCGGCAGGAATAAATCCTAATAAGTATCCAAATTCGTGAGTTAAAATATAACCAACACTACCCCCTCCGTGAAACACAGGTAAATAGAATAAACCTATAAAAAGATAGGAAATAGCACAGATTATTCCTATTCTAGGTCCACAAAGGAGAGAAGTCATAAGAAGACCCTGTATTTGCCAATTGCTATTTAGAGGGAAATTTGTTAGCGATAGGTCTTGTTGGGGTAAAATTATTGATGATGGTATCATTGCGCAAACTATGATTAACATTACCCCAGTTATTGCTTTTAGCCCGTTACTAAATAATTGCAATGAATTTTATTAGCATATCTTATATAGTATTATTTACAAATTGATTGAGTTGTCAATAAGATAATTTAATTATATTTAATTATTCAAAAATTATTGAGGCATAATGAAATTTTCAATTGGAGAAAAAGTTACCTTACAGGTCCCAATGCCATATTTGAAAACCATTGATTCTATATCAACTTTAAGGCCCGCAGATCTTGTATCATTAGACGAAGAAGGAATAATAATTGGTATAAGGCCAAAGGATTTATTAGAAGTAAAATTTAGAAGAGGTAATTTCTTAATCCCTGCTGATAGACTTATGGTTATTAAAAAAGATAATGCTAATTAAATGAGCTATTCCAGCTTTTACTTATTTTTTGATTGACTTCTTTGTTACTACAAACACTTAGTGAAGGCTTCTTTAAATATAAATTGGCAGCTTCCTTTATTTCCTTGCTACTGATAGTTTCTAGTCGGATTATAATTTCTTTATCATGATCCTTTCTTAGACCAATTCCTAGCATATGTGCTTTGTGCTCCGCTCTTTGACTTATACTTTGCAAGGAATGAGCTATTTGACCTCGATATTTTATTTTTAAAAGATCTAATTCTTCGGATGAAATTTCAGTATCAATAACTTTCTCCCAGCATTCCTTTAGAAGCTTAAGTGTAAGCATTGCTTTATCTTCAGTAGTTGAAGCATGCATAACGAATGGTGTTTGAGCTTCTCTAATAGGATGATAAATACCTGCTTCATAAACCACTCCATATTTCTCTCTAAGGACTTTAAATAATAAACTTGACATCCCATATCCTAAGTAACATGATATTAATCTAAGCAAAATATCAGCATCGTTATCATATCTAATAGTTGCTTTCCCTAAGAGAAGTATTACTTGATTAGTATTTATTGATCTTGTAGTAATACTTGTCTTTTGTCTATTTATATTTCCAAATTTGGTAATATTTATGCTTTTAATTTTTTTATTTAAAATAACTTTATTAATTTCCTTAAAAGCATTTGAATCTTTGATATAACTTTCAATATTAATAGGAAAATTACCTGCAATTACTAAGTTTTTTTTTCTATGAATTAATGAGTTAGATATTGAAATGATATGGTCTCTTTTGATTTGATTTATATCATTGATTGATCCAAGTGGATCATGCCCATATGGACCATTTTCATAGATCATTTTTCTCCATCCATCAAATGCTTGTTGGTAGGTACTTTCTTTTTGTCTTTTGATTGCATTTATGGTCAGATCTTTTTCTAATTCAATTTGATCTATTTCTAGAGAAGGTTTTGTAATCATCCAACCAATTAATGGAAGAAGTTTAAATGCATCACTTTCTATACATTTAAGACTTATTAGAAGACCATCCTCAAATGTATCGCAATTTAATATCGCTCCAGAACTTTCTACTATTTCTGCAATTTGTTTATTGTTGTATGGTCCACAACCTCTAAGCATTGTTGAGCATAAAATTTGATGAATACCTTTTTTATCTTTTGGATCTGCTCGACTTCCTTCTTCTATCCATAGTTTGGCTGCCATTATATTTTTGCTATTATATTTATCTAAAATAATATTCATAATTAAATCATTGGTTCGGCTATTAATGTAAATGAATTTTCTGGATTGAAGAGTGGAAAAATTAATCTATTTAGACGTTTTGATGTCCAATACGATATTTCTTTAATTGACTTTAGCATTGGTTCATGTCGTTCCCAAAGAGCATTATTTCCAAGGTTTGATGCTATTTGAGTGCTTAATTCTAGACTGAAATATATATTGTTAATAACTAATTTCTTTGCACGCTCTAGGTCTTTATTCGTAAATAAATTTTTAGTATTTGGGTTAAGAATAGCATTGATTTTATCTTCTGCAATTTTAATATTTTCTATTGGGCAGCATACATCTAAAATTATCAAACCTCCTTCCTCCAGAATTTGTAAATCTATTTCTATTGATTCTATTATTCGGCTTTCTTCTCTTAATTTTTTAACGATGATACTACTTTTACCTTCGCATAATATTGTCGCAGCAATTTCTGCTCCTAAAATTAATAGATTTTCTTTTGCAGGAGGAAGTTTCCATGCTTTCAAGATTCTTCCCCCTTCAAGTCTAGGGATAAATTCTTTTTTATAACCTTTATTAAAAGTGATATGATTTTCTGTTTGTTTTTTTTCTGTAATTGCATCTAATTGGTTTATTTTACTATTGTTAATTATTGAATAAATTTCATTTGGGACTTTCCCAGCTATACATAGAGTGCAATTTTTACCAATATAATGATTTTTGTGAAACAACTTCATCTGTGTTGGTATTATATTTTTAATAGTTTTCTTGTCACCTAATATTGGTCTTGAATATCTATGAGGTGAACAACATTCTTTTAATAACTTCATATAAATTATTTCATCTGGATGATCAATGTTTTGAGAAATCTCCTCTAAAACCACTTCTTTCTCCATTTCAAATGCATCTTGTTCAATTTTAGGAAATAACAATAATTCTAAGAGTAGATTTAGTGCTTCTTCTGTATTCTCTGGTGGTACGAGAACGTAATAGTGAACATCATCCAGACCAGTTGCTGCATTACTACTACCACCAAGTGATTCAATCTTTAAATCGAATTCACCTTCTTTAAGGCTTTTACTTCCTTTGAAAATCATATGTTCTAAAAAATGTGCCATTCCTTCTTCATTTTTTATTTCATAATTACTTCCACCTCTGCACCAAAAGTCTATACATGTCAACGTAGATTCTTCCATTTTGGCTACAACACATGTAGCACCATTAGGTAATGACCAATGATTGACTTTCATCCCACGATTTTAATGGATGCTAATTCTTTATGATATATGAATATATACTAACTAGATTAATTATTTTTATATTTGCGAAGGTTTTTAATTTCAAAAAATTTTCAAATATATACTTAAGACTTAGATGATCAAAATAGCTAAATTGATTTCATGCCCATTTTAAGTTTATTAATAATATCTTATTTTTATTTGAGTTGAAACTATGAATTTTGTTTCTTATTTCCCTTACTTTTTGATGAATTTTTTTTTTTACTTCTTTTTAGTCTAAATAATTATATAATATAGTTTAGACATATCTTTAAATAAACAGTTTTTAACATCTCATTAAAGCCCTTTTGCTCGAGTTATTAGTTTTGAACTTAGTTTTTTGCTCTCAAAGTAAATTACACCCTCTTTTGCTTGAGGCTATCGAAATAATAAAAAATAGAATCAATGCCTTGTCTGATGTTAAATCTCTAAGCTTTGACCCAAAATCAAGCGAGATCTATAGCAATAATAAAAAGGAGGAATTATTTATTTTTAATGAGTTTTATCAAGCAAAAGGGTTTAGGAAAATACATTTAGAAGTGGCAAAGCTAGGAAATTCATTCCAGATTCTCCATTGTGTGTTTTTTCCAGATCCATGTTATTCATTGCCAATATTTGGAGTCGATTTGGTTTTTAGTTCTAATAATATTTCTGCCGCCATTGTTGATTTGTCACCTGTTTGGAAACGTATCCCCCATCTCTTGATCTCTCAAATTGAATCAGTACATGTTCCTAAATTTAAAGAATCAAGGATGCTTCCAGACTGGGGATATATCTTCTCTCCCTATGTATGCTTTATTCGTCCAGTTGATTCATTTGAAGAAAGATCATTTTTAACACTTGTGGATCAATATCTATCAGTATTATTATCTTTAGTTGGAATTATTAGAAGAGATGAAATTAATTCCTTAGAAACGATTACTCGGTTTGAGTATCAAAAAAAATATTGTTCAAATCAAAAACTTAATGACAAAACAAGAGTTATTCTATCTAAATTTTTTGGTTCATCCTGGACTGATGAGTATATAGAGAAAATCCTTTTTTCATGTTAAAATGTTTAAAATTTTTCCTTTTAAGTTTTTATTTCTTTCCTGTTTAACACCTTTGTGCTTGCTCTTAGTTTATGGATGTAATAATAAAAGCTTTGATGAAAATAAAAATAAAAATAATAGTGAATATATAGAGAAGATAGAAGCTGTTGCAGCTCTAGGTCAATTAAATCCCTTAGGTGAAGTAAGGAAATTAGCTGCTCCTACTAGTGCCAAGGGTGGAACTCCAAGACTTTCTAAATTATTAGTTCGAGAAGGTGATTCTATTATTAAAGATCAGATTCTCGCTGTTTTTGATAATCGTCCTAAACTTGAGTCTGATTTGGCATATGAAAAAGCTAATTTAAATATATTGATGAATGAAATTAGAATTCAAAAAAGGGAAATTAATCGATATCAAACCCTTTTAGATAAAGGAGCAGTGGCTATTATTGTATTAGATGAGATGAAGGATAATCTTGTCATTCTAGAAGCGAGGATGTTAAAGCTTGAGTCATCTATTAAGGCAATTAACTTTGACTTAGAACAAACACACTTAAAAAGTCCAATTGATGGAATTGTTCTCCAGATCTTGGCTCGTGAGGGAGAGAGACCTAATTCGTCTGGTGTACTTAATGTTGGTGCTAACCAATCAATGGAAGCACTTATCGAAGTATATGAATCTGATATAGATAGAGTTGTTATGGGTCAGATTGTTGATTTGATTAGTGAGAATGGAGGATTTAGAGGGTCTTTAAGAGGTCAAGTAAATATGATTAGCCCACAAGTGAGACAAAGACGCGTCCTGTCAACCGATCCTACTGGTGATGCTGATTCAAGAGTTGTTGAAGTTAGAGTCAAACTTGATAACGCATCAGTAGAAAAAGTTTCACATTTGACGGGAATGAAAGTTATTGCTCGTTTTAAGCCATAGTGAAGCTTAATAATTTTTTCGAAAAAAGAAAAATACCTCTTGCTTGGCTTTTGCTTACAAGACAACCTCTAAGAATATTGGTAGCTATTGCTGGAATATCTTTTGCAGGAATATTGATGTTTATGCAATTGGGTTTTAGAGATGGTTTATTTGATGCAAGTGTTACCGTTCATAAGTTATTTAACGCAGATCTTGTCTTAATTAGTCCTCGATCAAAAAGTTCAATAAGTATGAGTGGTTTTCCTCGTAGAAGATTAGTGCAGGCTATGGCACATAAAGACGTTATGGGAACAACTGCTGTTAACTGGAATTTCCTTCTTTGGCGAAATCCTGAAAATTTATCAACAAGATCTATTCTTGCTTTAGGTTTTGAACCAAGTAAGCCACTTTTAGTTGATTCTGATTTTGAAAGAAAAGCTGAAACTCTAAAAAACAAAGGGAGGGTTTTGTTTGATGATCTTTCTAGAGATGAATTTGGTCCTATTTCAGCATGGTTTAACTCTGGACGTTTGGTAGAGACTGAAGTTGCAGGTAAGAGAGTAAGAGTTTCTGGAATAGTTAGTCTAGGTCCATCTTTTGGGGCAGATGGGAATTTAATAACCAGTAGTGAAACATATTTAGGATTATCTCCGGGAAATCCTCAAGGAAGTATTGAAATTGGCTTGGTAAGGCTCAAGAAAGGATCTGATATTGAAAAAGTTGTTAGCTCTTTGAATTTAAGTTTACCGAGTGATGTGAAGGTTATGTCTTTAAAATCATTTATTGATTTTGAGAAGAATTATTGGAAGAGTAGTACATCTATTGGCTTTATTTTTACATTGGGAGCAGCAATGGGTTTTATCGTTGGCTGTGTAATTGTTTATCAGATACTTTATAGTGACGTTAGTGACCATTTGCCAGAATATGCAACATTAATGGCAATGGGATATAACTTAAGAAGCCTTATAGGAGTTGTCGCTAGAGAAGGTTTTATTTTATCAATTATGGGATATATTCCTGCTTATATTTCAGGACAAGCTTTATATGCGTTGGTTAGATCTTCAACTAAATTGCCTGTTGAGATGAGTATAAGTAGAGCTTTAATTATATTATGCTTAATACTTTTTATGTGTATGGGATCTGCATTGGCGGCTATGAAAAAATTGGCAGATGCTGATCCTGCTGAAATATTTTAATGAATAAATTTTAAATATATTATGAATAATTTAAATACTTTAGAGATTGTTTCTTTGAATCATTGGTATGGGCAAGGAGAAATGAAAAGACATGTTCTTCATTCTATTTCAATGGAAATTTCTCCCGGTGAAGTCGTTTTGCTTACAGGACCTTCGGGTTGTGGTAAAACCACCCTTCTTACTTTGATTGGTGCACTTCGTAAAGTCCAAAATGGAGACGTTAAAGTATTTGGGAAACAGCTTTACGGTGCAAGCAGGAAAACTAGGCAGAATCTTAGAAAGAATATTGGCATGATTTTTCAGGGGCATAATCTTTTGAGATGTCTTACTGCTGAGCAAAATGTGCAAATGGGTGCCGATCTTTTAAATGGATTTTCATATAAGGCCAGAAGGGCACAATCTAGAGAATGGCTTAGAGCTGTTGGATTAGAAGATCATATGTCTAAGCTCCCTCAAGACCTATCAGGTGGTCAAAAACAGCGAGTGGCTATTGCCAGAGCTCTTGCTGCCAAGCCAAAATTATTATTGGCGGATGAACCAACTTCTGCCTTAGATAGTTCAACTGGTAGGGAGATTGTTGATTTATTAAAACAACTAGCATTAGAACAATCCTGTTCAGTATTGATGGTTACGCATGATCCGAGAATATTGGATGTAGCAGATCGTCTCTTACGAATGGAAGATGGCCAAATATTGCCCTCTGTTTAGTAAATTGGTTATATATATAAACTGTATGAATTAAGCATGTCTAAAAGACGAAATCTTAAAAAAGAAAAGCAAGAGAGAAATCGTGCTTATGCTAGGAAATTTAAGAAGCGCAAGCTTCGCAACGATGGGAGAGGTGAGGGAGCAGGCAATGGTGTGACGGGCACTGCAAATAATGGCGGAGCAGCTGATTAATAATTTTTATTCAAAATAAAAATATTTTTTTAATTACTTCTAATTTAAAGTGATTAAGCAAAAACATTTAAATAATTTAAATTTAAGATGTTTGTAAGCGTTGTCATACCAACTTATAACAGACTGCCAATACTAAAAAAGTGTCTTGATTCTTTAGAAAATCAAATATTGATTGATGAATTTTTTGATTATGAGGTAGTAATTGTTGATGATGGCTCAACAGATGGAACTATTAAATGGTTAGAAGAAAATATTCAGACTTTTCCTCACTTAAGATTTTTTGAACAATCTCATGGTGGTCCTGCCTTAGGAAGAAATCTTGGAGTAGAAAAGTCAAACGGTGATTTAATTATTTTTATTGATAGTGATCTAGTTGTTGATAAGTATTTTTTAATTAACCATGTAAATTCTTTAACTCAAGCATGGAAAAAACAACGCAATAGAAAATGTTTTACCTATGGTTCTGTAATTAATACATCTAATTTTAAGAATCCAAAGTCTGAACCCTTCAAACTTCAAGACTTATCTTGGGCTTACTTCGCTACAGGAAATGTTGCTATTGATAAGAAGGTTTTAGAAAAATCTGGTCTTTTTGATACCTCTTTTCATTTATATGGTTGGGAAGATTTGGAATTAGGAGAAAGACTAAGGAATATGGGAGTCAAGCTTGTTAAGTGTCCAAAAGCTATTGGATATCATTGGCATCCAGCATTGTCTTTAGATCAAATTCCTCATTTAATTCGAATTGAAAAAGAGAGAGCAAAGATGGCGTTGGTTTTTTATCGTAAGCATCCTACTTTGAGAGTTAAATTTATTATTCAATACACTTTTATTCATCTTTTTCTTTGGGAATCTTTAACGCTTGGTGGACTTATTAATACCAATTCAATTAGACCTCTTTTAGCATTTCTAATCAAACAAGGTAAACCTGGCTTTGCTATGGAATTGTTAAGACTTCCTCTTAATTTGATTGGAGTGAGACAAATTTTTAGAGAAGCATCATTAATAAGACTTCGTTGAGCCTTCGTTTGTTAGATTAGTAGGGCAAATTAAAACCGCACACCTGACCGTTTCGGGTGATAAATAAAATATTGATTTTTAAATTCAATATTTTATGAGTCCCTGTCGGGTGGAGGCGAACCCGGAACCTCTAAAAACATGGCTGTAGTTTCTCTCTCAGAGATGATGGAAGCTGGTGCTCACTTTGGGCATCAGACAAGAAGATGGAATCCAAAGATGTCTAGATACATCTACTCTGCTCGGAATGGAGTTCATATTATTGATCTTGTCAAAACCGCTGTTTGCATGAACAGTGCATATAAATGGACTCGTGGAGCAGCACGAAGCGGTAAGAGATTCCTTTTCGTAGGGACAAAAAAACAAGCTTCTGAAGTAGTTGCTCAAGAAGCTATTAGATGCGGAGCTTCCTATGTTAATCAAAGATGGTTAGGAGGAATGCTTACTAATTGGACAACCATGAAGGCAAGAATTGATCGACTTAAAGATCTTGAAAGAATGGAATCTAGCGGAGCTATTGCAATGCGTCCCAAAAAGGAGGGGGCTGTACTACGAAGAGAATTAGAAAGATTGCAAAAATATTTAGGTGGATTAAAAGGAATGAGACGTTTACCTGATGTTGTTGTTTTGGTTGATCAAAGGCGAGAAACAAATGCTGTTTTAGAGGCTAGAAAACTTGATATTCCATTGGTATCAATGCTTGATACCAATTGTGATCCAGATCTTTGTGAAATCCCTATCCCATGCAATGATGATGCTGTCCGATCTGTTCAACTTGTTTTGGGTAGATTAGCTGATGCTATCAATGAAGGAAGACATGGTTCTAATGATTAGTTAGCTTATACTTACTCAATAAATTTTTAATTACCCTTACTTATCCCTACCTACTTCTAAATAAAATGCCGGAAATAACAGCTAAGCTCGTTAAAGAACTGCGAGACAAAACGTCTGCAGGTATGATGGATTGCAAAAAAGCCCTAGTTGAAAATAAGGGTGATATGGAAAAGTCTATTGAGTGGTTGAGACAAAAAGGCATCGCGAGTGCTGAAAAGAAATCGGGAAGAGTGGCTGCTGAAGGTGCAATAGGAAGTTATATCCACACTGGTTCTCGTGTAGGAGTACTTCTAGAATTAAATTGTGAAACTGATTTTGTTGCTAGAGGAGATTTATTTCAAGGTCTTTTGAGAGATCTATCTATGCAAGTTGCAGCTTGTCCAAATGTTGAATATGTAAGTGTTGATGAAATCCCTGAGGCGATTGCCAGCAAGGAGAAAGAAATAGAGATGGGAAGAGATGATCTATCAGGTAAGCCAGAACAAATAAAAGCGAGAATTGTAGATGGAAGAATAGGAAAGAGACTCAAAGAACTGGCTCTTCTTGAGCAGCCATTCATAAAAGATAGTTCAATAAATGTTGAAGAGCTTGTAAAGCAAGTTGCTGGTAAAATTGGTGAGAATTTAAAGGTTCGTAGATTTACTAGATATACTCTTGGTGAGGGAATTGAGGTTCAAGGTCCTGATTTTGCCGAAGAAGTTGCATCTATGACTTCAGTTTAACCTTGTCTAAAAATAAGCATTTATTGGATCCAAATTTTGATCCCTTAGATCAGTTGGATTTGCTTAAAAAAAAATGCAATAATATATCTTCTTATCTATATAGGGCTAATTCCTTGTATCTTGAGGAAGTAAGAAAGGTTTTACCTCAAGCTATAAGGACTTCAATATTATCTCTTATTACTGATAGGCTTGTAGATAATTTTGGTTTCTCAACAGTAGAATCAAGGAAAAGGTTTCAGTTGAAAATAGATAAATTAGTTTCAGATACCATATCTATTTTAACAATAGAGCACTTAAATGAATTAGCCAAGAAAATTGAAGAAGAAAATATTCGTCATTTAAATAATGCTAAAGATGAAATGTCAAATGCACTAAATATGAAAAATATTCCTGAAAAGTCAGAAGCATTGAATGGTGTAAACTCAATTATTATAAGTTCTATTCTACCATTAGAAAACTTATCAATTACTGAAGGTTGGAATGGAGAATTAAAAGTTCCATATTCAGTCGATGATAACTACTTTCATATAAATAGTTCAATTATTGAAAGTGATTGTTTTATTGAAAATACTGATAATGAATATAATTCATCAAATGAAGATGATAAAAATTATGATACTTTTAATTTAAAAAGTAATGATATTGAAATCCTTCAGTCAATATTTGCTTTAACTGATGATTCCAATCAAAGCGTTTTAGATTCAAAAAAAGATGATTCTAGCAATACATCTAATTCTTCAGAAGATTTTCAAAATAATCGATTGTTGCCAGAATCACCAATAGGTTTATATGACTGGATGATCTCTATTGATAATGCTTTGATTAGAAGATTGCGTGATCTTTCACATTCTATTAATACTGAGCTTTTAAAGTCCGGTTTGGTAAATACACTTGTTCCAATTAATATTTTAGATGCGGCTTTGGTAGGTCAATTGGTTTCCTCTAAATCCATCTCTAATATTCTCACTTTAAAATTACCAATGAATAGTTCATTAGGTTCTACAGGTTTAGATATTGATTGTTTGCTAATTACTCCCTCGGATATGGAATTTGATAATCCAAAACTTAGAAAAAATAGAACTAATATTAAATACTATAAGAATGTACTTATGGATATGATTAAACAACAACGATATTGGCAAGGTCGCTCATTAGCAGAAGAGGTTAATAAAGAATGGTGGAAGGATACAACCAAAATTTAGGTAATAATTATTCAATAGCTACTACTGATAGTAAATCAGGTGAACTAATTGTTTGGATTCGATCTTTACAACAAGCATTAACAGTTGAAGTTGATCATGGATTTACTAATATTCAAGGAAGGACAAATAAATTTTCTTCTTTTGTAGCTAGTCATTTATTAAAGTGTCCTACTATAGCTCTTCCTGAACATGAACTTTGCAAGTTAAAGAAATTAGCATTGAGTTATGATAAATATTCCTCGATGTCTACAGAACTTAGACGAAGAATAATAGTTCAAACAAGACAGTCTCTTCATAATCTATATAAATATCAGGAAATTAAAGAGATAACAGAGCCAAAAAAACTAAAAATAAGAAGAGATTCTGACTCTGTTGGATCTAAAAGGAGTTCTTCGGCAGATTTATTAAGTTTAGGAAGTTCAATTTCTGCTGTTAAAGGTGTTGGACCTAAACAAGCTGAGAGATTGTCTGCATTAGGCCTTATTTTAATTCGTGATCTCATTAATTATTTCCCTCGCGATTATGTTGATTACTCTTCATTGAAAACGATAGATAAAACTCAAGTAGGCCAGAATGTAACGATTGTGGCAAAAGTTAGACGATGCAGTTCATTTAAAAGTCCTAAAAATCCAAATCTTTCAATTCTTGAGTTGTTCATAAAAGATAAAACAGGAGGCATGAAAGTTACTAGATTTTTTACAGGTCGTCGGAGTAGCAGTATTGCGTATGTAAAATCTCAACAAAGTTTGTATCAGATTGGTGCAACTGTTGCGGTAAGTGGGTTAGTTAAGGAAAGTAAATATGGTAAATCGTTAAATGATCCTTTAATAGAAATTATTGATAGTCCCAACGGTTATTTGAAATCTAGAACTATTGGTCAGATATTGCCTGTGTATTCTTTAACTGAAGGTATTACCGCTGATAAATTCAGAGATCTAATACAATCGATACTTTATTTGACATCTAATATTAAAGATCCATTGCCTAAAGAGATATTAAATAGACTTGATTTGCCTACTAAGAAAAAAGCTTTTTTTCATATTCATAATCCTGAGAATTCAAAAACTTTAGCTAAAGCAAAAAGAAGAATTGTATTTGATGAGTTTTTACTATTGCAGCTTAGTCTTCTTCTAAGACGTGATTTACATAAGAAATCTAATTCTCCTCAACTAAGTATTGAGCCAAATATTAATAGCCTAGTTGGGAAATTCTTGAGTATTCTTCCTTTCTCTCTGACTAATGCTCAAAGAAGGGTTTTAAAGGAAATTGAATCAGACATAGTCAAAGCAGAGCCAATGTCTCGACTATTACAAGGCGATGTTGGT
>Ga0208261_1000681_pt1 | contig 13077 bp, 23 predicted proteins | sample Knorr_S7_td_DCM__FD_185595 | JGI IMG/M metagenome (GOLD analysis project Ga0208261, IMG submission 185595) | Marine microbial communities from Southern Atlantic Ocean transect - Knorr_S7_td_DCM_ad_131m_LV_B (SPAdes) (version 3) | ecosystem: Environmental > Aquatic > Marine > Oceanic | place...
ATTGATCCTGAAAATTCAAATATTGGTAGAATCACATATGAAAAACTTGATTCAGGTAAATATAACCGAATTGTAAAAAAATCTAAAAGAAGCTAATTTGGAGAAAAAAATTGGTAGCTAATAAAACTGAAAATAAGAATCCTGAAAAACTGAAACCAAGACTTAAAGATAAGTATAAGAATGAAATTGTCCCTGAAATGGTTAAGGAGTTCAAATTTAAAAATAATCTTATGGTTCCTAAGGTAGTTAAAACTGTAGTAAACATAGGATTAGGTGAAGCATTAGATTCTTCAAATGTTGTTCAGATTGTCTCACGGGACCTACAACTTATTACTGGTCAAAAACCGATCGAAAGAAAAGCTAAAAAGTCTATAGCAAATTTTAAGTTGCGAGAAGGACAAGTTATAGGACTCTCTGTTACATTACGTGGAGATAGAATGTGGTTCTTCTTGGATAATTTACTGAATATGGCTTTACCTAGAGTTAGAGATTTTAGAGGTGTGTCAAAAAAATCTTTTGATGGCAATGGAAATTATTCATTAGGATTACAAGAACAGGTTATATTTCCACAGATAGATTATAACGAAATTGATAAACTAAGAGGTATGCAAATAAATATAGTAACTTCATCTGACTCTGATACAGAGTCCAGAAAATTGCTAGAGTTACTAGGCATGCCATTTGAAAGCTAAGGAGAAAATATTGGCTAAAAAATCTGCTATTGCTAGAAATAATAAAAGAATGAGAATGGTGAATAAATACATGGATATTCGTACAGAATTGAAAGGTATTGCTAATGATCCAAAAACTTCATTTGAAGAAAAAATGGAAGCAAGGCAAAAGTTAGCTATGTTACCAAAAAATTCCAGTCCTGTTCGATTACGAAATAGATGTCAGAAGACTGGAAGACCAAGAGGATACATGAGATTTTTTGGATTAAGTAGAATTTCAATGAGAGAGTTAGCCCTAAAAGGGCATTTGCCAGGTATTAGAAAAGGAAGCTTGTAGAGGTAAAAAGTGACAGTTCAAGATCAAATATCAGATATGATAACAAGAATTAGAAACTCTGTGCTAGTTAAACACAGTACAGTGGCGGTTAACAAGTCTAAAGTTAATAATAAAATTTTAGAAGTTCTTTCAAATGAAGGCTTTATCTCAGAATTTGAAGAGGATGTTTCTGAAAAGACTCCAAATTATTCTATTAAATTGAAATATTATGATGATGGTTCATCTGCAATAACAGGACTCAAAAGAGTTTCTAAGCCTGGATTGAAAATTTATGTTAAAAAAGATGAAATCCCTTCATATTTTTCAGGTATGGGTGTTGCAATAGTTTCAACATCTAAAGGAATAATGACTGGATTAGAAGCAAAAAAACTATCCCTTGGTGGAGAAGTACTATTTTATATTTGGTAAAGAGGAATTATGAGTAGAATTGGAAATAAACCTATAGATATACCTTCAGGGGTTGATATAAAAATTGAAAAAGAATTAGTAACTATTAAGGGTCCTAAAGGAACTTTGCAAGAGAAAATTAATTCTAAAGAAATCTCAATAAATGTTGAAGAATCTACATTAATAGTCTCAAGATCTAATGAAGATATTGAAATTAAAGCTCTTCATGGACTCTACCGATCATTATTAAATAACATGGTTACTGGAGTAACTGATGGATTTAATAAAAAATTAGAGCTAATTGGAACTGGTTATAGAGCTCAGGCTAAAGGAAAATCTTTAGAACTTAGTTTAGGATTTTCTCACTCAATCTCAGTTGAACCTATTGGAGAAAACAAATTATCTGTAGAAGAGCAAACAACTGTAATTGTTGATGGGATAGATAAAGAACATGTGGGAAGACAGGCTGCTAAGATAAGATCTCTAAGAAAACCTAATCCATTTACTGGTAAGGGTATTAAGTATGTTGGTGAAGAGATTCGAAGGAAATCTGGTAAATCAGCTGTTGGAGCTGGAGGAACTGAATAATGAAAATGTCTAAAAAAACTAGATCTTTAGGTAGAAATAAAAGACACCTAAGAGTTAGAAAACGATTGGCTGGAACTCAGGATAGACCTAGAGTTTCATTATTTAGATCAAATAAGAATATTTATTTACAGTTAATTGATGATAATGAAGGAAAAACTTTAGCATCTGTCTCAAGCCTAAAATCAGACAATAATTCAATGAATAAAGATTTATCAAAAAAGCTTGGAGTTGAGTTTGGTGAAAAGATTTCAAAATTAGGAATTAAGCAAGTTGTTTTTGATAGAGGTGGATACCTGTATCATGGTAAAGTTGCTGCTATTGCGGATGGTATTAGAGAATCAGGAATTGAGGTTTAACATATGACTACTGAAAATAGATCATCTGATCAAAAAAATCAGAACCAAAATCAAAATCAGAGAAAAAGAGGATTTAGATCTAGAAGAAGAAATAGAGATTCAGATGAGATTTCATTAATTGAGAATGTTATTAAGATTAGAAGAGTATCCAAAACTGTAAAAGGTGGTAGGAACTTATCTTTCAATGCAATGGTGGCTGTAGGAGATGGAGCAGGTAAAGTTGGTATCGCACTTGCTAGTGCTTCTGCCGTTCCAGATGCAGTACAGAGAGCTGTTCAATACGCAAAAAATAAAATGATTAATGTAAATTTAAATAATACAACTTTACCTCATGAAGCAGTCTATAAGTTTGGCTCATCGAAGGTGATGCTTAAACCTGCAGCTCCTGGTACAGGATTGATTGCGGGTGGAGGAGTAAGAGCTGTCTTAGAGGCAGTTGGAGTAAAAGATGTTGTATCTAAAACATTTGGGTCTACAAATGCTATAAATGTTGTTTACGCAACTGTTGAGGCATTGAAAGAAATGAAAGATCCTAAAAAAGAAATTGCAAGAAGAAAAAGTTAATTATGAAGATAAAAATAATTCAGAAAAAAAGTAAAATTGGAATTTCTCCATCACAAAGAGCTACTTTATCTGCACTTGGTCTAAGAAAAATTGGTTCGGTAGTTGAAAAAGAAGCTTCACCTCAAATAGAAGGAATGATCAAAAAGGTAGATCACTTGGTCTCAACTGAGGAAATCAAATAATATAATCTATAAGAGTAAATCATGCCACAATTAAACGATATAAAAAGAAAAAATAAAAATACTCCAAAGAGTAATCAAGTTGGACGAGGAAATGGTTCAAAAGGAACCTATTCAGGTAGAGGTTCAAAAGGACAACTTTCTAGAAGTGGAGGAAACCTTAACCCTACTTTTGAAGGTGGTCAATTAAGGCTAGTTAAAAAATTACCTCACATGAGAGGCTTTACCAACATATTCAAAAAGGATTATGTTGGTTTAAACTTGAAAGATTTGCTTGAGCATTTTAATGAAGATTCTATAAAGATTTCTGATTTTAAGGAAAAGGGTATTATTAAGAATAAACAAATGATAAAAATTCTTGGCGATGGAGAAATAACTAAAGCTATAAATATTGAAGTAAACTCAATTTCTTCTTCAGCTAAATCTAAGATAGAAAAAGCTGGCGGAGAAGTAAAAATTATAGAGTGATACTATGACAACTGCCACTCAATCAAATAGACCAGCACTTATTCAAGCTATAATTGACGCATTTAAGCTGTCAGACTTAAGGTCAAGAATACTATTCACTTTATTTATTTTAGTTGTTTTTAGATTCTTTGCTCATGTTCCAGTGCCTGGTGTTGATAAAGAAGCCTTGCAATCTGCATTTGATGCGAACCCTTTATTGGGTTTTATTGATATATTTTCAGGTGGAGCATTGAGGAATATGTCGATAGCTGCTTTAGGAGTATATCCATATATTACTGCATCAATCATAATACAAATCTTGACTCCTCTTTTACCTCAATTGAAAGAATTAGCACAAGAAGGTGAGGCTGGAAGAAAAGCCATAAATCGATACACTCATTATTTAACAGTTCCACTAGCTTTTTTGCAAGGATATGGTCAGATTAATTTATTTTCTGGAGCACTAGGTCAAGGTGCTCTTAGTAATGTTGGATTTGGTGGAGGAAATAGTCTAAACACTTTAGCTATTCTATTATCAATGACAGCTGGAACAATGATTTTAGTATGGCTAGGAGAATTAGTCACAGAAAAAGGTATTGGTAACGGAATATCATTAATTATTTTCGCAGGAATAGTTTCTACGTTCCCTGCAATTGGTGCTGAATTATGGTTGTTAAGAGATCAGCCTTTTCAGGTTGGCTTATTAATTGCTTTGGGATTATTAATTATTTTTTCAATTGTTGTATTTACTGAAGCTCAACGTAGAATACCTGTCCAGTATGGAAGAAGTGTTTTTAGAGGCAACAGAATGTATAGATCTCAAGGATCATCTCATATTCCTATTAGAGTAAACTCTGCAGGAATGATCCCATTGATTTTTGCATTCTCTATACTTGCTTTACCTGCAGTGGTAGCTTCTTATTTTGTTGATCCTGCATCAAATGATTTTTTCCCTTCTTTAGCACAATGGGTTACTATCCAGTTTGGTCCTACGGGAACTCTATATTGGGTAACAATATTCATATTAGTTGTTATGTTTACATTCTTTTACACATTAGTAGTTCATAACCAGCAAAATTTAGCTGAGCAATTGCAAAATAATAATGGATTTATTCCTGGTATAAGACCTGGCCCCCCAACTAAAGAATATTTAATGAGAGTAATCTTAAGAATCACTTGGGGAGGAGCTATTTTCTTAGGAATAATTGCCGTAATACCTTCCATAGCAGCATTTGTGACGGGACTAGAATCAACAACAAGTATACTGCAAAGTACTAGTTTATTGATTATGGTAGGTGTTGCATTAGATACAATGAGACAGCTGGAATCACAGCTTCTGATGAGAAATTATGAGGGATTCGTAAATTAGAATGAATATTATTCTATTAGGGCCTCCTGGTTCAGGAAAAGGAACCCAATCCTCTCATTTAGCTAAGAAATACAGCCTTAATCATCTTTCAACTGGAGACGTATTAAGATCCGAAATAGTTTCTGGCTCCAAACTAGGAAAAGAAGCTAGTAAATATATGAATGAAGGGAACTTAGTTCCTGATGAAGTCATAATTGGAATGGTATCGCAAAAATTGAGTACAATTGATTCTGTTTTGCTTGATGGTTTTCCTAGGACCCTTAATCAAGCTAAAGCTTTAGATAACGAACTTTCAAATTTAAGTAAAACTATAAATCATGTTTTGTATTTTAATGTTCCATCGGAAGAATTGATTCAAAGGCTTTCGCAAAGGCTTTCCTGTAGAAACTGTCCAAATACTTTCACTAAGTCTGAAAATAACCCTTCATGCAAATCTGATTCCTCTTGTGAGGAACAAGAGCTTTATCAAAGAGAAGATGATAAACCAGAGGCAATATCTATAAGGATGAAAAATTATACAGACTTAACTGAACCTCTTTTAAATTTTTACAAAGAGAAAAACTTGATGACAAATATTGATGCAAATAAATCAATAGCCGAAGTATCTGAGCAAATTGACAAAATAATACATATTTGATACTGTACAATCTACTATTGTTACTTATATAATAATAGTTTGTACATTATTTTTAGGGAGAACTCAATTAATTGATTACTGAGGGGTCTATTAAAACTCCAGAGCAGATCGTTTCTATGAAACATGCCTGTAAAATTGTAGCAGAAGCTCTTATGAAAGCTGAGAGTCACCTCGTAGTTGGTGCTACAACAAGAGATGTAGATGATTTTCTTAGGCATTTTATAGAAAACGAGGGTGCTAAGCCTGCTTTTTTAGGGTTATATGGATTTCCTGCAACTGCTTGTATTTCTGTAAATGAAGAAATTGTTCATGGAATACCGGGGGAGAGAAAATTAGCTGAAGGTGATTTAGTATCAATTGACTGTGGAGCTATTATAGATGGGATGTATAGTGATCACGCTAGAACGTTCCTTGTGGGAGAGAAAAAAGAAGAAGATAAACTGAAACTTATTTCTGTCGCCAAAAAGGCTCTTGATATAGGGATTGAAAATTCTCACGCAGGTAACAAAATTGGTATGATTTCAAATTCCATAGAAAATTATGTACTAGGTGAAGGTTTCGATGTTGTCAGAGAATATGTTGGGCATGGTATTGGAACTCAATTACACGAACCTCCAAGTGTACCAAATTTTGGAGACAAAGATAAAGGGGCTTTATTAAGAGTAGGAATGGCAATTGCTATAGAACCAATGGTTACTCAAGGAACTTGGGAGACAAAAGTTTTAAACGATAAATGGACAGTTGTCACAAAAGATGGGAAACTATCAACTCATGTTGAAGATACTGTATTAATTACAGAAAATGGACCTGAGGTTCTTACAAGATTAAAGTAATATGGCAAAAAAAGAAGCAATAGAAGTAGAAGGAAAAGTTGAAGAGGCGCTGCCTAACACAACGTTTAAAGTTGAGTTAGCAAATGGACACGAAGTTTTGGCTCATGCCTCAGGAAAAATAAGAAAAAATTATATAAGAATATTGCCTGGAGATAGAGTTTTAGTTGAGCTATCTCCTTATGATTTAACAAGAGGAAGAATTACATACAGATTCAAGTAATTGGAGAAACAATGAAAAAGCGAACATCAATAAAGAAAAGAAGCGCTGATGATCAGATAATCAAAAGACGTGGAAAAATAAGAATAATTAATAAAAAGAACCCAAGATTTAAACAAGTTCAAGGATAAATATAATGGCAATGTTAGCTGGAGTAAATATACCTGATTCACAGAGAATTGAAGTTGCTTTAACAGCAGTTTCCGGCATAGGCAGATCAACTTCAAAGAAAATAATATCTGATGTAGGTATTGATTTAAATACAAGAGTAAAAGATTTGCAAGAAGAAGATTTGGCAAGAATCAGAAGTGCTATTGATAGAGCTCAAATGAGAATAGAAGGTGATCTTAGAAGAGAAGTTCAGCTAAATATTAGAAGATTATCTGATATAGGTAGTTACAGAGGCTTAAGGCACAAGAATGGCCTACCTGCTAATGGTCAAAGGACTAAAACAAATGCTCGTACCAAAAAAGGTAAAAAGAAAACTATCGCAAACAAAAAGAAATTAACACACTAATAAAGTAGGATATTTATGGCTAGAAATAGAACTAGAAAAAAAGAAAAAATCTTTGTTCCTCAAGGAAATGCTTACATAAGGGCAACATTTAATAACACCATTGTTACTATGACAGATAATAGTGGAAATGTAATATCACAAAGTAGCTCTGGAGCGAAAGGTTTTAGAGGATCAAGAAAATCAACAGCTTTTGCTGCTCAAAAAGCCGGTGAGACTGCCGCTGAGGTAGCAGTTGAGTATGGAATGAAAACAGTAGATGTATTGGTCAAAGGTCCCGGTGCTGGAAGAGAAGCTGCTATAAGAGCTATTCAACATGCGGGTATAAGAGTTGTTTCAATTAAAGACGTAACACCTGTTCCTCACAATGGATGCAGGCCCCCTAAAAAAAGAAGAGTATAGATAGGAATAATTTATGGCAAGGTATGTAGGTCCAGTTAATAAAAGGATGCGTTTTTTGGGATTAGAAGTCCCAAGAAAACCTGGTAAAGGTCCTAAAATGAATTCTAGAAGAAGACTATCACCATATGGGCTTCAACTAAGAGAAAAACAAAAAGCAAGATTTTTATATGGAATTCTTGAACGTCAATTTAGAAACTACTATGACAAAGCTTCCAAAGATGATGGATCTACAGGAGATTCACTACTTATTCTTTTGGAAAAAAGATTTGATAATGTAATGTACAGAACAGGAATGTTCAATACTAGAAGGCAGTCTAGGCAGGCTGTGAACCATGGACATTTCCTAATTAATGATAAAAAAGTTAATATTCCTTCATATGAAATTAAGGTTGGAGATAAAATTTCATGGAGAGAAAAATCAAAAAAATCACCCCTTTTTGAGATTGCTACTGCCAATACTAAAAATAATGATTCTGCAAAATGGCTTTCTCTAAATCAAACTGAACTTTCTGTTCAAATCAATAATCTTCCATCAGCTTCTGATGCTGAATTGGAGATTGATACAAGACAAATAGTTGAATACTATTCACGGAGGTAATATGCTGGAAAAACAATTTGGATTATCGCCAATTGATGATATTTCTGTTTCAGAACCTGAGGTTCCTGAACTTAGTATCAGAATGATTGAAGGAACTGATACATATGGAAAATTTATCGCAGAACCCTTAGATAAAGGTTGGGGGGTTACACTTGGTAATCCACTTAGGAGAACTCTTTTATCTGGTTTACCAGGGACTGCAATTAATTGGGTAAAAATTGAAGGAATTGAACACGAATATTCTACACTAAAAGGAATGCGTGAGGAAGTAAATGAATTCCTTATGAATGCTAAAGGTATAAGACTAAGATCTTTATCAGACAGGTCTGGAAGACTAAGATTAGAAGTTGAAGGTGAAGGAGAAGTTAAAGCTGGGGATATCATGGCAACAGCTGATTTTGAAATTGTTAATCCTGGGCATCATCTTGCTACACTTGATTCATCTGACGCTCATCTTTCAGTTGAGTTCAGCGTTGAGCAAGGGCAAGGATATAAAAAAGCTACAGAGGAAGATGATACAAATATTGGAGTACTACCTATTGATTCAATATTTACTCCAATTAAGAAAGCAAATTTTTCAGTACAACCAACTAGAGTTGGACAAAGATCTGATTGGGAAAGATTAACATTAGAAATTTGGACAGATGGATCAATCGATCCTCAGTCAGCTTTGCAAAAAGCATCAGAATCTTTGATGGATAACTTTTATACATTTAGTAAATTTGATCAAGCATCTGAAGAACAAAGTCCTGCAGCAGGATTGGGAATCAGTCCTGATATTTACAATACACCTGTTGAGACTTTAGATCTTTCAGCAAGAACATTAAACTGTTTGAAAAGAGCTGGAATAAATAGAGTTGGAGAAGTAATAGCTATGCCAGAAGGAGATTTATTAAAGATAAGAAACTTTGGAAGGAAATCTTTAGATGAACTTTTTGATGTATTAGCAGAAAGAAATATGCTTCCCCAAAGTTAATATAGAGGAAATTATGAGACACAAATTATCAAAAAATAAATTAAGTAGATCTTCTTCTCAAAGAAAAGCATTATTGAGAAATTTAGTTTCAGATACTATTAGACATGGAAAAATTACCACTACTAAAGCTAGAGCAAAAGAAGCTAGACCTATTTTGGAAAAAATGATTACCATTGCTAAAACTAAAGATTTTAATTCAATTAGAAAAGTATCAGAATTTATAACTGACAAAGCAGTTATAGACGAACTTTTTGATAATGTATCCGTAAAGTTCAATGAAAGAAACGGTGGTTATTCTAGAATCGTTCTTTTAGGCACAAGGCAGGGTGATAATGCTGAAGTCGCAACATTAGAATTAGTTGAATAAAATAATTAGTAATATTTGTGTTTCAATATCCTATGACGGTTCAGATTTTTTTGGCTCTCAATCTCAAATTAATTTAAGAACTGTTCAATCCGAAGTTTCAAAAAATTTAGATTTAATTTTTGGAAATTATAATGATCTTACCTTTGCATCAAGAACAGATAAAGGAGTAAATGCAAATCTACAATATTTTGGATTCAAAAAATCTGACATAGATATATCTGAGATTTTTTCAAAATTTAATCAACTTACTAATAAACTACCAGATGATATTATAGCTCGAAAAATCTATCTAATGCCGACTGGTTTTAATGTAAGAAAAGATGTTTCAAAAAGAACTTATTCCTATAAAATTTTTGATCCAAAATTAATTAATTTATTGGATGTTGAAAAAATGATTTATGCATCTAAATTTTTAGTCGGAGAACATAATTTTAGATCATTTGCGGGTAGAAATGCAAAAGATAAATTTTACAGAGAAATTTTTGACGTAACAATTAAAAGTACTGATCAAGAAGTAGAATTTCAAATATCTGGTAAATCTTTTATTCATCAACAAATTAGAAGAATAATCTTTTCACTCTTAAGGATAGGTCTTGATAAGGAAGATACTGATTGGTTGTCAAACTTGATCAACTTTCCTATTAAAGGAGGATCTAAAGGGGTAGTTTCTTCTAATAATCTTACTTTGAAAGAAGTTTTATATGATAAAAAACACCAAAAAATACTAGAAAAAGTGTAGAATTAAGTTTTACAAAAAAATTACATTATGGCTTTTAAATTAAAACATTATTCTATAAAGGAAAGTTCACCTGATAATGCATCTTGGATTTTGATTGATGCTGATGGTGAAACTTTGGGCAGATTATCTACTAATATAGCTATGATTCTTATGGGAAAGAATAAACCAAATTATATCCCAAATGATCTAACTGGAGATTATGTAGTTGTTATAAATGCATCTAAGGTAAATGTTACAGGTAAGAAATTTGAAAACAAAACATATATTACTCATACAACCAAACCAGGTAGTACAAAAGAAAAGAAATTCTCTGACTTAATTGAAAATAATCCAGAATATATAATTCAAAAATCTGTTAAGGGAATGTTACCTAAAAATAAACTAGCCGCAAGAATGTTAAAAAGACTAAAAGTCTATGCAAATAATGAACACCCACATGAGGCTCAGTTCAAAGATAAAGATTCAAAAAACCAAAACTCAAAAGAGGTAGAAGTTGACAACTAAAAAGAAATATTTTTATGGTACTGGAAAAAGAAAAGCATCTATTGCTAGAGTAAAAGTATTTAGTACTGCTGGAAATATTATAGTTAATGGTAAAGATATTAAAGAAGCCCTAGGCATGGATGACCTAGTAAATATAGCCTTGCTTCCACTAAGGTTAACTGATAATGATAAGCTCTCTGCAGAGATTAAAACTCATGGTGGAGGATTATCTGGTCAATCTGGAGCTATATCTCTTGGGCTTGCTCGTGCATTATGTGAAATGGATGAAACCCTTAGACCAAAACTGAAGTCAAATGGTTTGCTAACTAGAGATTCTAGAGTGAAAGAAAGTAAAAAATACGGTCTTAAAAAAGCTAGAAAAGCTCCTCAGTATACTAAGCGTTAAAACTAAGTTATAGACACAAATCTTATATTTGAATTTAAGTCTTTTATAAAAGTTTTCTTTTTGTTTGGATAATACTTATTAGTAAGAATTTTTGTTTCTTCATAGATCTGACTATCAATCTCAATTAATATATAGGAAGCATTATTTTTATTTATTTCAGATTCCCATTCAAAAATTTCTTTAATAACTTCTATTCCATTAGTTCCTCCGTCTAAAGCCAAAGAGGGCTCATTTTTCACATCAATTGGCAAATTACTTAAATTAGCAGATTTTATATATGGTGGATTACTTAAAACAAAGTCTATAGAGTCTAATTTACTATTCTTTATTTCATCATTAATAAGAGTGATTTTTGATTTATGGGTAAAAATATTTTTTTTAGCTACTTCTATAGCTTTAGAACTTTTGTCTAAGGCATAAAATTCTAAGTTCGGTATTTTTTTTTCTAGTATTATAGGAATAACTCCACTCCCAGTTCCAATATCTAGCAATCTTTTACCTTTAATTTTAGAATCTTTATAAAAATCAATGAATTTTTTTACTAATTCTTCGGTTTCAAATCTTGGTATTAATACGTTCTCATTAACATAAAATTTTTCATTAAAAAAAACTCTTTCATTTGTTATATAAGCTAAAGGAATTCCTTTAATTCTTTTTGAAATAAATTTATCTATTTGAATTAAATGATTTTCTGAAACCAGAAAGTTATTTTCTGTAATAATTTCAATATTAGATTTTTTTAATGAATATGATAATAAGCTTATAGTTTCTTGATCATAATCTATAATTCCAGCATCCATTAGTTTTTTTTTATAAAACTTTTTTAAGTAGGCTAGATTTTTCATTCATTAGATTTATTTGAGATCATTTTTTTAGCTTGTTCGTCCTTCATTAATGGTTCTATTATTTCATCAATTAACCCATCCATGAATTCAGATAACCTGTGAGAGGTTAGTTTTATTCTATGATCAGTTATTCTACCTTGAGGATAGTTATAGGTACGTATTTTCTCTGATCTTCCACCAGAACCTACTTGAGATTTTCTCGCTTCAGACCTTTCATTTTGTTGTTTCTGAATTTCCAAATCCCATAATTTAGACTTTAATATTTCCATTGCTTGTATTTTATTTTGCAACTGAGATCTCTCATTCTGACAAGAAACAACAATACCTGACGGGGAGTGAGTTAGCCTTATTGCAGTAGCAACTTTGTTCACATTTTGACCACCTGCTCCACCTGAGTGAAATACATCCGTTCTTATATCGTCATCTTTAATCTCAATATCTATCTCTTCAGATTTAGGTAATACAGCGACTGTAGCGGTTGATGTATGAATCCTACCTTGTGATTCTGTCTTTGGTACTCTTTGTACTCTATGAACTCCGCTCTCATGTTTTAGTTTAGAAAATGTTCCTTCTCCAGAAATTTCAACAACAATCTCTTTTATTCCACCTGTCTCACTATAACTAGAGCTTAAGATATTCATTTTCCACTTTTGGTTTTCTGCGTACCTTGTGTACATTCTTAATAAATCATTTCCAAAAATGGCTGCTTCATCTCCCCCTGTTCCTGCTCTTATTTCTATGATTGCATCGGCTTCGTCTGTAGCATCTTTTGGAATAAGAGCTAAATTTAATTCTTCGTATATTTTCGCAAGTTCTTTTTCTAATTCTTCATTTTCACTACTAGCTAATTCAGACATATCTATATCTTCACTATCAATTAATTCTTTATTTTCATTGATTTCATTTGAAATATTTTGATAAGAATTCCATAGAACATTTACATTTTCTAAGTTTCTATATTCTTTTGAGATTTTAGTCATTTGAACCTGGTTTGATATTATTTCAGGTTTAGTCATCATAATTTCAAGATCCTTAAATCTAGTTTTTATCTCTTCTAATCTATTTAACATCCAATCTTCCATAATAAAGCTTTCTTCAAGAATTTAAGATTTTCTTTAGTTGATTCATATCGTCTATATCTATTTCAAATTGTTCAGATTTT
>Ga0208261_1000682_pt1 | contig 13070 bp, 18 predicted proteins | sample Knorr_S7_td_DCM__FD_185595 | JGI IMG/M metagenome (GOLD analysis project Ga0208261, IMG submission 185595) | Marine microbial communities from Southern Atlantic Ocean transect - Knorr_S7_td_DCM_ad_131m_LV_B (SPAdes) (version 3) | ecosystem: Environmental > Aquatic > Marine > Oceanic | place...
TGTCTTTTTCATATAATTAAATCGTTTAAATCTTTAGACTGATTAAGAATATCATCAGAAGTTATTTTAACTTGATTTTCTACTAACTTTCTACAAATTAAGAATTCTTTTGGATTATTGACAGCATCAACGGCAATAAGTTTCTGTTCTTTTAAATAAAATAGCATAAATTTAGATTCTCCTGGGCTTCCACGAACAAGAACTTCATCATGCTCTCCAGATATACCCACAATTTGCAATTTATGGTCGTATTGATCGGACCAAAACCAAGGTATTTGATTATATGCAATCTTGTTTCCCATGATTGAGGAAGATACAGTCTTTGATTGCTCCATAGCATTATGAACCGATTCAAGTCTTAATCTTTTGTTCAGTCTTTCGTTTGGATGATTTGTGCAATCTCCACATGCATATATTTTTTTATCTTCAGTTTGTCCGTACGCATCTACATAAATTCCGTTGTCACAATGAAGGCCAGATTTTTCAGCCAATTCAATATTAGGAAGGACTCCAGCTCCTATCACCACCAGCTCTGCTGGAATAGATGATCCGCTTGAACAAATTACACTTTCAACGTATTCCTTACCTTCAACTTTTTCTAAACTTTCATTGAGTACAAATTCAATTCCATATTTTGAGTGGAGTGCTTGATAGTACTCAGATATGATTGGATCTACCGTTCTACTCATTACTCTATCTGCCATTTCTAAAACTGTAATTTTAATATCGAATTCAGTAGCTACTGCTGCGACCTCTAGCCCTATATAGCCTGCTCCAACTATTACTATATTCTTGCTCTTTGTAAGACCTTCTTTAAGTGACTTGGCATCATCTATTCCTCGTAAATAGTGAATTCCATTAAGCTTTGAGCCGGAAAATTCTAATTGCCTGACTCTGCTTCCTGTTGCAATTACTAATTTATCATAACTAATAGATTCATTATTCGATAAGTGAATAAGGTTGTTGATCCTATCAATTTCATTGGCCTTAACACCCAAATTAAGTTGTACAGAGTTTTCTTGAAAGAATTCTAGATTCTTAAAATATAATCTTTTATTTTCGGTTACACCGCTTAAAAAACCTTTTGATAGGGGAGGGCGTTGATACGGGAGATGATTCTCTTCTCCTATAAGAGTTATAGACCCTTTATAATCATCTTTTCTTAGAGAAGTAATGCATTGGATTGCAGCTTGACCTCCACCTATTATTACTAATTTTTCCATATACCAAAAAGTTCTCGATTAATTGCTAAATTATGAATAAAGTCTACAACTTATTTATCAAATATGGAGAAATAAAATGATAGGAATAGTAGCTACTTTAAAAATAAAAGAAGGCTCAGGAAGTGAATTTGAAGCTGTAGCAAGCCAACTTGTTGAAAAGGTAAATGCAAATGAAGAGGGCGTAGTGTACTACGACCTTTACAAGCAAGATGATACTACATATGTTTTCTTAGAAAGATATAAAGATCAAGAAGCTCAAGATGCTCATGGCAAAACAGATTACTTCAGAGAATTGGGCGCACAAATGGGACCATTTATGGCAGGAGCGCCTGATATAAAAGTACTTCAGTCAGTATAGTTTTAACCGAGATGAGGTTTAGAGAGGTATTCTCTAGACCTCATTTCTTCTAGTCTACTCAGGGTTCTTCTATAAGGCCCGATTAATTTTCTACCTTGATATAGACTTTCTATATCTTCCTCTAAAGAAAGGATCAAATTAACTTTTCTTTCATAACATTCATCTATCAACGCAATAAACCTTCTAGCTGAATCTTCTTTATTTTCAGTAAGTATTGGTATCTCAGAAATAAATAAAGTATGAAATTCTGTGCAGATCTCAATATAATCTTTCGCACTTCTTGGTCCATCACATAATTCCTTAAAGTTAAACCAAACACACCCTTTAGCTTTTTTAATTGTCTTAATCTTTCTGCCTAGAATTTCTATTGTGCTATTTTCTTTAAATTCACCTGCAGTTAAATCAGAGAAGTTCTTAGACACTTTTACATTTTCTGGGTCTTCCCTAGAAAGGGTAAAGATTTCTAATTGCTCAAGTCTTCTTAGCCTGTAATCTTGAAGGGAATTTAACTCATATATCTCACAATTTTCTTTTATAGATTCAATGGCTGGGAAAAAGCGATCTCTATGCAGTCCATTTTCATACAAATTATCTGGATGAGTATTAGATGTTGCTATTAAAGTTACATCATTTTCAAATAGCTTTGTAATGAATCTCCCCAACAACATAGCATCACCAATATCTTCTACATAAAATTCGTCAAAACATAACAAATCCGTAGCTTTGGAGATTTCTTTAGCGGCTACTTTTAGCGGATCTTCTTGACCAGATAATCTTTCTAAGTCTTCGTGTAATCCTTTCATAAATCTGTGGAAATGCAGCCTTTTTTTCTTTTTGATATCGAGATGATCGAAGAAAATATCCATTATTTGTGTTTTACCTCTGCCAACATCTCCTCTTATGTATAGACCTTTTGTAGTTTGCTTAGAAAACCAACTTTTAGAGTTAGAATTTATTCCTTTCGCGATTTGATCAAGTCTCTTTAATAGATCGAATTGTTTCTCATCAAAACTAAGATGGCTATCATCAACCATCTTCATGTAGGCTTCAGAAGGTTTCAATGGTATTTATGCAAAATCAGGATTATGAGTAAAACTATGAATATCCTCGTCCACAGGAGACCAAGGGACAGCTGAAGTGCTAAAAAAACTTGAATTAGGAGATACCCAGGAAGAGTCGTTCAAACTTCCTGCTTTTATAAATTTAAGATCAGGATTTTCTTCAACAAATGATATTAGTGGAGAGCCACAATTCTCACAAAAACCTCTCGATACAGTTGATCCAGCACTACCCGTAACACTAAAATTCTTTAAATCTCCTTCTATGATAAGAGAACTCTCTGGGATAAGTAAGATAGTGGCTTTTCCGCTACCTGTACTCTTTTGACAATCCCTACAATGACAATGATGCGCACTAAGAATATCTGCTTGATTGAACTCGTAGGTGACTTCTCCGCACAAGCATCCACCTTTTTGAATTATATTACTCATATACAGCTCCTTTATTTACTGGGTTTTTTCATGATTAGTACCGGCGTACTCTCAAGATAAGTTATGTATTCTGGGTCCGATCCCCATTTCTTAATGGCTCTATTTTCTAGTAAAGGAACCCCACTTATTTTGGTTAACAAGACGTATACAAATACGGGAGATATAAGTGTGCATAATTGCCAGCCAACTAAAACTGGATAGGCAATCATAGTTACTCCAACCCATAGCATTATTTCTCCGAAATAATTTGGGTGACGCGACCATGCCCATAAGCCCGTGGTTATGAATTCTTTATCCTTTGAAGTATCTTTTTTAAAATCTCGTTTCTGTTTATCTGCAATTATTTCTATAGAGAAGCCAATAATCCATAAGAATGTACCTACAAGAGCTGGCCAACCTAATGCAACGGTAGTATTTGATGTTATAGCTGCTAATCCAGCTGCCATAGTAATAAAAACCCAACATCCACCTATAGTCCATGTCATGAGATACCATACAAACTGCGTTTTCATTACTGTGAATCTTTTATCTTTGCCATCTTTTTTTACTCTAGTGAAAAGGAAAGCGCCAAGCCTTACTGCCCAAATTGTTATCAAGACTCCAATTAGCAAATCACGTGGGTCTGAAGATGGATTTAAGTAGAAGCCTAAACTTATTGCCGTTAAATAAGAAATAGTACCAGTAAGGTCGAAATAGTGCTCCGTTTGTCCTATAAAAGAAGGAATGAAGATAATCCAATGCAGTAAGTAGCTTACTGATGCGCAGATAGCGAAAAGAGACAAGCCTGCATATTGTGTAGAACCTTGGCTTCCAGCCAAAGCTATTAAATAGCCAATTAGTATGCTGGCAAATATTGCGGGAATGGTTATTTTTTTACTCATGATTTTAGTTTCTATTTTAAATGCTCATTAGAAGAAACAATATTCGAGTTTTCAAGTTATTTCTTTATAAGTTTATGCAAATTTAATGAAATTAAGTTAATCTTATCTGTAATTCATAAAATGGAGTTAAACATGGAAACATTAATAATTTTAACTGCTGCACTATTCTTAATAGGAATATTTACACAAGTTTTATTAAATCAAAACAACTTGAACTTTTTACTTGGAAATCGGGAGGGTGAGGTTGAAGAAAGTGCAATGGTAGGCCGCACAAGAAGAGCAAACAATAACTTGCTAGAAAGCCTTCCGGTCTTTTTTGCATTAGCTATCTTGTCTTTAATGATGGAAGGAGTTGATAATTATAATTTAGCTATGTACTGGCTTGCATTAAGGTCACTCTACTTTTTAACCTATGTCTTCGGACTTATTTATATTAGAACCTTACTTTGGTTTGGCGCTCTAGTTTGTCTAATTATGATGGGCGTAGCATTAATGTAATTGAATGATTCTTGATGAGTTCTTTCCTTTCAGAAGAAGAAAATAACTTCTATTTAAATGAAGGCTATCTGGTTCGAGAAAATCAATTTAACGCTGAAGAAGTAGATTCTTTAAGAGATGCTCTAGAGAGAGCTGTCGATTCCGCACAAGAAAAGGCGATTGAGGGCAAAGTCTACTATCTAGATAAAAAGAAATTCATAGATGTCGGTTACATGACGCTTCAGTATGAACCAAAGCCTAGTGAAAATATTTTAAGAGTTATAGAGCCAGCACATATTTTGGATGAGCAGCTGCATTCTCTTACAAGAGATAAGAGAATAACTAATCCAGTTAGATCTATCCTTAACGAAGATGAAATTTCTCTATGGACGGATAAATTAAATTTAAAAAGACCAGGAGGAGGGTTGGGTTTTGGATGGCACCAGGATTCTCCTTATTGGATTCATGACAGCAAAAATATAGATTTACTTCCAAATGTTTATTTATCTCTAGATGATGCTGATGATGATAATGGTTGTTTTAGAGTCATAAGGGCAAGTCATAAAGAAGGATGTTTGCCTGGAACAGCAAACGGAACTCAACTTGGAGGGTTTTATACTGATCCCAATTGCTTTAATGAAAGTGATGCCGTTAATTTAAGTATTCCGGCTGGATCTTTAGTTTTTTTCAATCAGCATATTGTGCACGGTTCCGAGCCTAACCTTTCTGATCAGCAGAGAAGAGCATATATAATCACTTACCAGCCTAAAGATCAGCCTATGCTTAAATCTGGAGCTATAAATAATATCAATTAAGGTTTTTTTCTTGTTGATCCTTTAACCAAATTTTCTGGGCTTGCTAAAACAGTAAACTTATCTTTTTCATCACTAAATATTTTTTCAGGAGTTACAGATTCTAACTTGCCATCCAAATGGTTGGGGTCACTGTAGAACCCCATTACATAGCCGCCTTTAGAATAGCCTATGAGTGATCTTAATTCAGGAGATAGTTCTTTAGCTATTTCTGGGGGACAAGATAAATATTGGTTTTCTTGTTGTCTAATCCAACCTGGGGCGTAGTGTATAAAGATACCCGATCTCAAATCCCCAGTAGTATTGTCTCCACCGCCATGTAAAACAGAGCCTGTGTATATTAAGACTGATCCTTTCTTCATTTCTGCATAGGCTATTTCATCTTTTTTAGGCTCTCTTTTAGCATCCCATTTGTGAGACCCCGGAACAAGCTGTGTTGCTCCATTCTCATAAGTAAAGTCACTTGCAGCCCATACAACAGCAAATTGAGTTTCAATCTTCCTAGAAATATAACCGCCCCAAAGTCCTCTATCTCTATGCAGGATTTGTTTTGTTTCTCCTGGACCAATCGTAATTAGAGAAGTGAAATGTAATTGATAATTATCACAATGAGGTTCGAGGAATTTTGATGCAAGTGAATTTATTTTTGTATGCATAGCTAAATCACGACATCCATGCGATCTAGCTATTAATGCACCAACTCTACTTGTTTGAAATCCAGTAAATTCATCTGCACCCTTGAGATTTCCTTTTATAAAAGGGTCTAATTCTTCCAATATAGTATTAATCTTACTCTCAGGAATAACATCATCGATAATGACTGCTGCATCATTATCAATAATCTCAAGAGCCTCCTCATCTCGAGTATCAATAGATATATGCTTAACCTCTGCCATTCTTATTTTAGAATCCCATTAGCTTATTAGTATGGCAGTTAAAGAAGCACTTCGTCACCTTTTTTTGTATACAGTTCAAATTCATTACTTTTTAATTCGCCAACCTGCTTTGTTGATAAGAAATATTTGATTAATCCTTTTATTTCATTGGGTTGAGTTCCAGTTGCCATAATTCTCTTTGCTTCCAACAAAGAGGCTATTTTTACTCCTTCTTCAAACCCCATTGAAAGGGTAATGAGTCCTAAAAATTTAACCTCGTCTAATGTAATTAAAACTGCATCGCATTTTTTACCTATCTTTTTTAAGGCACGGAAATTGGCTTTATGTCCTTCATGAAATAATATTTTGCCTTTACTGTTTTCAAGAAAAAAACAAAACGCTGACAAAGAATAGGGAAATCCTGCAGGAAAAACAGATAGTTTGAAGGGTCCAAATCCCATAATCTGATTATTAAAGCAACAGATAGGGTTTTCAATTTGGTTTTTAATAAGAATTTTCTTCACCTTTTTAGTGGTAACTATTTTTACCCTGCTATTAAGTTTTTTTATAGAGGGCATATGAAGATGATCTATGAATGGAGCTGTAATAATCACAAGTTCAACTTTATCTAACTCTTCTTGAGAAAGAGAAGACGCTTCTTTTCTTTCCCTCTGAAGTAAAACAGAGTTTTCTGGGTTTAGTTTTTTGTCCAGCCATGGATCAATGAGTACTCCATAATCATTTTCCTCAATAAACCAAGTTTGGTAGTCGTCTGCTTTTACAACTCTCATAAAATTTTAAGCTTAGAGATCTTTAGAAAATGTATTTGTAGCTTCTATCAAAAGGTGCGTGATTTCCTTTTCAAAAGCAGAGTGTCCCGAAAAAGGGGCAATTTTTAAATCCGCCTCAGGCCATTTTGAATAAAGCTCATAGGCTGTTGTGGGTGGACACACTACGTCATACCTTCCTTGCACAATTACGGCTGGGATATGCCTTATGACATCTATATTTTCTAAGAGTTGGTTTTCATGTTCCAAGAAGCCTTTATTGACAAAATAGTGATTTTCGATAAGCGCAAAAGCTAGCGCGAACTCACTGTTCACTGAATCTTTAACGGCTTCTGGGTTGTGATTAATAAAGCTTGTCGAAGCCTCCCATTTTGACCATGCTTTAGCTGCCAATAATTTTTTTTCCTCATCATCCCCTTTAAAGATTTGTCTATATGCCTCTATGAGATTATGTCTTTTATCTTCAGGAATTTCATTTAGGAAACCCTGCCAAGCTTCAGGATAAATTTCGCTAGCTCCATACTGATAAAACCATTGAAGTTCTTTTTGTCTTAACATGAAGATTCCTCTAAGAACTAGTTCAGTAACTTTCTTGGGATGTTTTTGGGAATATGCTAACGCAAGTGTACTGCCCCAAGAGCCTCCAAACACTAACCATTTATCAATATTCAGCTTCTGCCTTATAGCTTCAATATCATCGACAAGATGCCAAGTTGTATTATCTTCTAAGCAGGTATGCGGTTTACTTTTACCACATCCTCTTTGGTCAAAAAGGATGATTCGAAATTTTTTTGGATCAAAAAATCTCCGAGAGAGTTTTCCTGCGCCTCCACCAGGCCCTCCATGAAGAAAAATAGCGGGTTTTCCTCTGGGGTTACCGCACTGCTCATAGTAGATCTCGTGAATGCCTCGTTGAAGATATCCAGTATTAAAAGGCTCTATTGGTGGAAATAACTTATTTTCTTTGTTAAATAATCTCATTAGAAGCAGATGGTGCCCAGAGGTGGAATCGAACCACCGACACAAGGATTTTCAGTCCTTTGCTCTACCGACTGAGCTATCTGGGCAATAAGGTTTGAGGATTGTATACAAATAATTAGAACAAAAGAATAAGTTTTATTCAGAAGGTCTATATCCACTAGGTTTTGCATAATCCTCTCCAGATAAAAATAATTCCATCTGCTCGTTTAACCAATTCCTCGATTCTCTATCTGCAAGATTTAGTTGTCCTTCGTTTATTAACATTTTTTGATGTTCAAGCCACTCATCCCAAGCTTTTTGAGAGACGTTGTTAAAAAGATCTTCGCCTTTAGGTCCTGGATAAGGAGGTTTCTCCATTCCATCTAATTCTTTTTTATACTTTCGACAGATTACTTTTTTAGGCATTTAAATCACTTTATCAATTATTTTTGTAACAGGAGATGGAGTCCCTACTGATTTTAAATCATTTTGATCAAACCACATTTGATTATTCCCTAGTTTTTTTGAAAAGTCAGAACCGAACTTCAGAATAAGACTATCTATATCTAAATTATAATGACTAAAACTATGTTTGATTTTAAGTTTGTCTCTTGAAATCAAATCAGAATCTTCCATCAAGTCTCTATAATAATGCTCCCTTAATTCAATTTCTTCAAATTCTAAGAAAGTCCAAAGACCTTTCCAGACCCCGTTTCTTTCTTTCTGTTCTAATGCAAGTCTACCTTGTTGATCAATGGCTACCAGCCAGTAAAGATTTTTTAAAGGCTTTTCTTTTTTATTCTGCTTAAACGGTATTGAATTTGTTAGTTTATGTTTATTAGCTAAACAGTGCTTCTTCTGCGGACAGGAAGAGCAATCTGGATTTTTTCTCTTACAAACAAGCGCACCTAAATCCATTATGGCTTGTGTATAAACATTGAAATTAGATTTAGGTAATACTTTATCAGATAGAAGCCATAATTCTTTTTGAATTGAAGATTTATTTAAATCTTCTTCTATTTTAAAGTATCTTGATAAAACTCTTTTGACGTTACCATCTAAAATCGGGGCTTTGAGACCATAACCAATTGATCGGATTGCTCCAGCTGTAGACCTTCCTATTCCAGGTAAAGTTACTAATTCTTTTAATGATTTAGGAAGAGTAGATTCAAATTCAATTTTTATTAATTGTGCAGATTTCAAAATATTTCTAGCCCTTGTGTAGTAGCCTAATCCAGACCAATAACTTAATACTTCATCTTCAGTGGCATTAGCCAAAGTATCTATATCCGGAAATCTCTGAATAAATTTCAAAAAATAGGGGATTGCAGTGGATACTTGAGTTTGTTGCAGCATTATCTCTGATATCCATACTTTGTATGGAGTTATATTCTGTTGCCAGGGCAAGTCTTTTCTGCCCTCCTTTTTGTGCCACTCAAGAAGTCTTTTGCTGAATAGAGACATAGAAAATATTATGCTTGTTATAGTTAAGATGAACAAGTGAACTATATTGGATATAATGCGCGCCCTAAATCGATATACACAATGAGAAAAGTAAAAGTAAATAGAGGCACTTCTGAAACTGAAGTAAATGTCGAATTAAACCTAGATGGAACGGGAAAAACAGATCTTTCTACTGGCTTACCATTTTTAGAACACATGTTAGATCAGATTGGAAGGCATGGCATGATTGATTTAACGATAAAAGCCAAAGGTGATTTGCATATAGACAATCATCACACAATTGAAGATATAGGTATAACCTTAGGAGAGGCTTTAAATAAGGCTGTAGGCGATAAAAAGGGCATTAATAGATATGGTCACTCATACGTTCCACTTGATGAAGCTCTATCAAGGGTAGTTTTAGATTTTTCGGGCAGACCAGGATTACATATGAAGGTAGATTTTGTTAAGGATACTGTTGGGGATATAGAGGTAGATATGTTTGAGCACTTTTTCCAATCTTTATGTAATCACGCGTTCTTAACTTTGCACATAGAAAATTTTACTGGAGATAATACTCATCATCAGATAGAAACTATTTTTAAAGCTTTTGGGCGAGCGTTACGAATGGCTCTATCCATTGATCCAAGGCAGGAGAATGCTATACCGTCTACTAAAGGTTCCTTATAACAAATTCTTTTTAAAATATGACTAAGATAGCTGTAATTGATTATGGCATGGGAAATCTACATTCTGTTAGTAAAGCCCTTGAAGAAGTTTCTCTCAATGAAGAGATATTAGTAACTTCTGAACCTGAACTTATCAAAACCGCAGATAAAATTGTACTTCCAGGCGTTGGAGCTATCAAAGACTGTCTTGAAGCTTTTTCAGATGAATTAAGGCAAACAACTATAGAGATCATTAGGAATAAACCCACATTAGCTATTTGTGTAGGAATGCAAATGCTTCTTGAAAGTAGTGAAGAAAATGAAGGGGTGACATGTTTGAACATCCTTGATGGGAAAATAGTCAGAATACCTCCTTTAGTGGATATAAAAGTACCTCACATGGGGTGGAATAAAGTCAACTTCATATCAGATCATTTCTTATGGAAAAAAATACCCGATCGAAGTTTCTTCTATTTTGTTCATAGTTACTGTTGTTTATCTTCATCCGATGCTATTTCAGAAACAAGTCATGGAACTAATTTTATTTCCACATTAAGCAGGGAAAATATTTTTGCAGTTCAGTTCCATCCAGAAAAAAGTCAGAATCTCGGATTACAACTTTATAAAAACTTCCTAGATTGGAAAATTTAGTTATATGATCGTTATACCTGCTATTGATTTAAAAGACGGAAAATGTGTACGTCTAAAAGAAGGAAAAATGGACGAGGTTACTATTTTTTCTGAAGATCCTCTTCGTACCTCTGAAGTTTGGTTTGCACAAGGAGCTGAAGTTCTTCATATAGTTGACTTAGATGGTGCTGTTAAAGGAAGGCCTTTAAACGATAGATATATATTATCCATTTCGGAGAAGTTTCCTGACAAACATATCCAAGTTGGAGGAGGCATCAGGGATTTCAATTCTGCTTCAGGTTACATAGAAAAAGGAATTTCAAGAGTCATAATGGGAACAGCCGCAGTGAGAGATCCTGAAATGTTAAAAGAATTTTGTAATGTGTATCCAAATAAATTAATTCTAGGTGTAGATTGTCTGGATGGTTACGTCAAAACTGATGGGTGGCTCGAATCTAGTAAATTGAAACCAGAAGAATTAATCGAGAAATTCGAGGATATGAAGCTCGCAGGACTGATTTATACAGACATTTCTAGAGATGGGATGATGACTGGACCTAATATTGAATCTACTTTGTCACTATGTGACAAGACTGACTTACCTATAATTGCTTCTGGAGGAGTTTCTAGCTTAGAGCATATCAGGGAGTTATCTTCTTCTTCCAGAATTTATGGTGTAATTTGTGGAAGAGCTTTATATGAAGAAAAGTTCACCTTAGAGGAAGCCATAAAAGTAGCAAATCAATCAAAATGAGTGTAGCTAAGAGAATAATCCCTTGCCTAGATGTAGATAAAGGCAGAGTTGTTAAAGGAGTAAACTTCGTTAATATCAAGGATGCTGGAGATCCTGTTGAAATAGCCAAGAGGTATGACGATCAAGGAGCAGATGAACTAACTATGCTTGATATCACTGCAAGCAGTGAGACAAGGGAAATAACCTACAAGACAGTAGAAAGTATAGCTGGGCAGGTCTTTATTCCTCTAACTGTTGGCGGCGGCGTTCGAAACACACAAGATATTAAAAGATTATTAAGATCAGGCGCTGACAAAGTCAGTATCAATACCGCCGCAGTAGAGAATCCTGATTTTATTAAAGAAGCCTCTGATAAATTTGGATCACAGTGCATAGTAGTTGCGGTAGATGCAAAGTCCACAGATGATACGCTTACCTCTTGGGAGGTGGTGACTTATGGAGGAAGAAAAAGAACTGGAATAGATGTAATTGAATGGGTACAAAATGCAAAGGATTATGGGGCAGGGGAAATTTTATTAACCAGTATGGATAGAGATGGAACTAAAGAAGGCTTTGATAATAAACTAACGAGATCTGTTTCTTCTTCAATCTCTATACCAGTAATTGCTTCAGGAGGAGTGGGGAATCTTCAACATTTAGTTGATGGCATCAAGGAAGGCGGTGCTGAAGCAGTATTGGCAGCAAGTATTTTTCATTATTCAGAGTTCACTATTCAACAAGCTAAAAGTGCTATGTTGGAATCAGGATTAGACGTTAGAGTTTAACTTAATCTTTCTATTCTTTTTTTATCAAATTTATATATCAATGGAATACCGGTTGCTATTTCCAATTTGACTATTTCTTCAGAATGTATTTTTTCAAGATCCATAACAAGGGCTCTTAGTGAATTGCCGTGCGCGGCTATAAGGATATTTGAACCTTTTTCTAACTCAGGGATTACGTTTTCTTTAAAGTAAGGAAGAACTCTTTCTGCAGTATCCTTTAGACTTTCTCCACCAGGAGGTTGTATGTCAAAGGATCTTCTCCATTCATGTACTTGATCATTTCCCCATTTCTTTCTAGCTTCATCTTTATTTAAGCCTGCTAAATCTCCATAGTTCCTTTCATTTAAGCATTGATCTTTAATTGTGATAATAGAAGGAGTTCCCATCTGCTCTAAGATTATTCGTCCTGTCTCTTGGGCTCTAAATAGGTCTGATGTAAACATCTTATCGAAACTATAACCAGCTTGTCTTAATTCATCTCCAGCCTTTCTAGCTTCATCAACTCCTTTCTGAGTAAGTTTAGGGTCTTTCCAGCCTGTAAATAAATTCTTTTCATTCCATTCACTTTGGCCATGTCTAACTAAGACTAAATAGCAGGTTTTCATTATTTTTATTTATTTTAATTTCTTATTTTAACTTAGGAATCTATATAATCTCGTCTCAAGATGGAAAAATTTGTATTGTTTATAAGTGATAACTCTTTAGCTGTTTTTATCCTTATTTCTTTAATTGTAATTTTAATTATTTATGAGAAAAAAAAGGGTGGTAGAAAAATAGATGCTAATGAATTAACAAGATTAATCAATAAGGAGAACCCTTATGTTTTTGATCTAAGAAGTTCATCCGAGTTTGATGCAGGTTCAATATCTGGAGCAGTAAACATCCAAGTAGCTAGCTTAGTCAAAGGAAATTCAAATTTTAAAGCCAACGAAGAAGATACAATTATT
>Ga0208261_1000683_pt1 | contig 13065 bp, 5 predicted proteins | sample Knorr_S7_td_DCM__FD_185595 | JGI IMG/M metagenome (GOLD analysis project Ga0208261, IMG submission 185595) | Marine microbial communities from Southern Atlantic Ocean transect - Knorr_S7_td_DCM_ad_131m_LV_B (SPAdes) (version 3) | ecosystem: Environmental > Aquatic > Marine > Oceanic | place...
ACGATGAAATACCTCATACACACCCAATATTGTTGGTATGATACTACTGACGGTGAAAAAATTGTTTGTATGTATTTTATTCAGAATGTCCCTTTCACCTTTGATGAATTGCCTGAAGTTGCTAAGGATGATGTAGAAATAGTTTCTCTTGCTAATGGGCAAAAGAGATGGAATGAAGAAGATCTTTATAGAGCATACTCTTATTTGATGGAAGAAGAGTGTAATCCAATGCTATTTGAGTTAGAGTTGGAAAATCCTGAATTAGTGCCGATTGATTAGAGGGGTTTTTGTGATGATAAATAATCCATAACAAGAACTATAGTAGAGTAAGATGGGTCTTTCCAGATTAGATAATTTTTTAAAATCGACGAGAGGAAACATTCTCTATGTGAATCCAAATGATTTGGATGCAACAGATAGTATAGAGAATCAGGGAAACTCATTAACACGTCCTTTTAAAACAATTCAACGTGCTTTAGTAGAAGCATCAAGATTTTCATATCAGAAGGGATTAGATAATGATAGATTTGGTAAAACGACTGTATTAATATATCCTGGCGAACATACTGTAGATAATAGACCTGGTTTTATCCCTGATGGATCTGATAATTATAGACTTAGAGATGGAACAACATCTGATAATTTTCCACCATTTGATTTAACAACTAATTTTGATTTAGATTCACCTAATAATGAACTTTATAAGTTGAATAGTATTCATGGTGGTGTAATTCTTCCTCGTGGTACATCACTTGTTGGTTTAGATTTAAGAAAGACAAAGATCAGACCAAAGTATGTTCCTGATCCAGAGAATGATAATATTGAAAGATCTTGTTTATTCAGAGTTACTGGTGGATGCTACTTATGGCAGTTCTCTATGTTTGATGGAGATCCTAATGGTAAGGTCTATAAGGATTATACTGCGAATGAATTTGTTCCTAATTTTTCTCACCACAAATTAACTTGTTTTGAGTATGCTGATGGTGTAAATGAAGTAAAGATTAATGATGAATTTATAACTGATTATACAACAAATAGAACTGACCTTACCATGTATTATGAGAAGGTTGGTCTTGCATATGGACAATCTTCTGGTCGTGCTATTGAACCAGATTATCCATCCACATCTATTGATATTCAGACTAAGATTGATGAATATCGTATTGTTGGTTCTACTGGAGCTTCCGTAGGAATTACCAGTATCTTTGCTGGAGATGGAAGTACTACTTCTACAACTGTTACTGTTACTCTTGAGAGTGCAATTAGTGGATTGGATGTTGATACTCCAATTGTAATTGATGGTATATCTGCTGCTGGTTATGATGGTAAGTTTGTTGTATCTGAAAGACCAAGTTCTACACAAGTAAAATATACAGTTCAGAACTCACCCACAACACCTAATCCATCTGCCACAGGTTCTACATTAACTCTTTCATCTGATACTGTAACCTCTGCATCACCTTATATCTTTAACTGCTCTTTAAGATCAGTGTATGGTATGTGTGGTATGATTGCCGATGGTAAGAAAGCAACTGGATTTAAATCTATGGTTGTTGCTCAGTTTACTGGTATTGGACTACAGAAAGATAATAATGCATTTGTAAGATTTAATACTGATGATATTCCATCTGGTAATTATGATACAAGTTTAACTGTTGATAATTTAAGTACAAACTCAAGATCAGTTTATAAACCTTCTTATAGAAACTTCCACGTTAAAGTAACTAATGAAGCAGTCATACAGGCGGTTTCTGTGTTTGCTATTGGTTATGCACAGCATTTCTTAACTGATAATGGTGGAGATATTTCTCTTACCAATTCTAACTCTAACTTTGGTGCTGTTGCACTTTCATCTAAGGGATTTAGAAATACTGCCTATAGTCAAGATGATGTAGGATATATTACACATATTATTCCACCAAAGACAGTTCCACTTCCTGAAAGTGCAATTGAATTTGAGTCTATTGATGTTAATACTACAGGTAAGGCAGTTGGTGTTGGATCTACAGGACATTTATTCCTTTATAATCAAACTAACCAAGATGTTAAACCAGAAAATGTTTTAGAAGGATATAGAGTTGGTGCAAAGAAAAGTGATCAGTTAAATGTTCTTGTATCTTATGCTGGATCTGTAACTGAATACAGTTCTCGTATCACTATGCAGGGTTATAAAGCCACTAGTGGAGAAGATTTAACACAATTAAGTTCAGAGAAAATATTCACTGTTAAACGTAGTGCAACAGGAATTAATAGTATTGGATCAAATAGTCAGGGTGGAAATGATAAAGTTATTACTTTAACTGCACCTCACTCCTTTATTAATGGAGAATCTGTTCGTGTGATTAGTGATGATGGACAAATACCTGATGGTTTAGATGCAAATACTGTTTACTATGCAATTACTACTGGATCAGGAATATCTACCAACGTTAATATAAAGGTAGGTAAGACTTTAAATGAAGCACTTGCAGATACTGCTCTTGCAATTAATAATAAAGGTGGTCTTCTAAAAGTTATTAGTAGAGTATCTGATAAGGTTTCTGGTGAGAGAGGACACCCAATCCAGTGGGATGCTACAAATTCTAACTGGTATGTTAATGTTGCTACTGCTGCTACAGAGAATAGTATTTACACTACAATAGTTGGACTTGGTTCAACTGGACTTGGAAGTGCAACAACTAGAACCTTTATTAAGAGAAAGTCTGACAATAGAAATGTAGCTGATACTCTTTATAGAATGAGATATGTAATTCCTGCTGCTAGTGGGGTTACTGTTGCACGTCCACCTTCGGATGGATATATTATTCAGGAGTCAAACACTGGAGTTGGTGGAACGGATGCAGAGGTTCAAACTTACTTTGGTAGTGGATCTTTATCTAATGTAAACCAACAAAGAAACTTTAGTTTTATTGCTGATGCTTTTTGGGATAGTAGTTCTTCTGTTAATGTAACAACAGAACTTCCTCATGATCTTTCTATAGGATCTGAAGTTGAGTTAGTGAATATTACTAGTTCTTTAAATGCTACTGGTGCTGCTGCTACTGGATTTAATAGACATTATGAAGTTATTGGTATTAGTAGTGCTAGATGTTTTACTGTTGGATTGACAACAAATCCAGGTACATTTAGTAATGATCTATCTTCTAGAACAACATCTATACCATACTTCAAGAGAAAGAGATATAATAATACATATACGATCTATACTTCTAAGGAAGCTCAAGAGTATGTCGCTGGAAAACAAGACGGTGTTTATTACTTAACTGTAGCAAACGCATCTAATGCTCCTACCGTTGCTCCATTTAAGGATGAGAATTTCTCTCAACCAGTAAAAGATCTCTATCCTCAGACTAATAGAGATACTCCAGTATCTGATCCTGCCGAGACAAAATCTTTTGCATTACCTAGCACAATAGGTCAGGTTGTTGTTGACAATCCTCAACATAGTGTTACTAGAGAGACACTTAATAAGTTTGTTAATGATAGTGAAATTGGTCTTGGTGTTACTAACATATACTCTAGCACAGGAACTGCTCATACTATTACTACCACATTAGAGCACGGTTTGAATAGAGCCACTAAGATTGGTATTTCATCTGGTGGTGCTGGTTATGGTTCTGGAGCTGCAGGAGATCTTTATAATGCTACTTTAGTCTCTATTGGATCATCTACAACTGGTGAGGGTGCTACAGCAAAACTAACTGTTAATGGTAGTGGTACTATTACTGCTGTTAAATTAATGAACGGTGGTAGTGCATATGGTATTGGTAATACTCTAAATGTTGTTGGTGTAGGAACCACTACAGGATTTGTACAGGCAGTTGTTGAAGTTCAGAAAGTTTATAACAACTTAGGAGATGTAGTTAGAATTTCTGGTGTATCTTCTGAATCTTATGCTGGATATAATCAACTTTATAGAATTACTGGTGTTGATGTTGGAGTAGCAAGAAGTATTACTGTAGAATCTGCATCTTCTGTTTCTGGATTTGCAACGGCTGGTATTGGTACTGTAGGTGAGTTGATTGTTGGTGTTGGTCAAACACTAACTGCAAATGCATATATGTATCAGACAGGTGAGTCTGTTCCTATTAGTGCTATAAGTTATGACTTTAATTCTGGTATTGCAACCATAACCAGTAGTGGTAATCATGGTTTATCAGTCGATGAGAGTGTTCAGTTTACTGGTGCAGGTCAAGACCAGTATAATGGAAACTTTGTAGTCACTCAGAATAACAGTTTGACTGAGTTTGCAGTCAACATGGGAACAGGTACAACCAACCCAACTGCAACAGGAACTATCTTTGCATATCGTGAAGGATTTGCTGCTAATGGTGGTGTCATTACTGTAGAGGATGAGAACCTAACAGGTAGACAAGTTCCAACATATGCTGGTCTAACTACTACACTTTCTGCCGCAGTTAGTAACACAACAACTACAACTGTTTCTCTTACAAACCAAAGTTCTGGTAATAATGATATTAATATTGGTGATTATCTAATCGTAGATAATGAGATGATGAGGGTGAAGACTACTGTTGCAGATGGTGACTCTTCTGTTACTGTCTTCCGTGGTGTATTAGGATCTAAAGCAGATAGTCATGTTATTAATTCTGTTGTTAGAAAGGTTGATGTTGAAGCTGTTGAATTAAGAAGACACTCTATTATTCGTGCTTCTGGTCATACATTTGAATATGTTGGTTTTGGTCCAGGTAACTATTCAGTTGCACTTCCATCCAAACAAGATCGTACTGTTAATGATATAGAAGAAAGACTAGCACAATCGACCAAACAGGATGGTGGTGTAAACTTCTATACTGGAATGAATGATAAGGGTATTTCTTATGCTGGTAATAAGAAAGTAAGTACCATTACAGGAAAAGAAGAAATTGTTGATACTCCAGTTCAGACAGTAACTGGTGAAGATGTTGGCAATCTTCCTGATTTAAATGTAATTCAAGTTACTGAAGGATCATTTGCACGTTCAATTAGAGTTGATGGTGGTGATGATAATAAGGTTTCATCTGAGTTTAATGGTCCTGTTATATTAAATAACAAACTAACTGTCAACTCTACCAAAGGTGTTGAGGCACAGAACGTATACATTCAGGGTGATGCAACTGTTGCTAGAAAATATAGTGTTGGATTAGGAACTCCTACTCTTGCAGGAAACCCAGGAGATGTTACTTATTTTGCTAATCCAGATCAAGGTGGATATGCTGGTTGGGTTTATACTTCCGAGAATGATTGGAAGAGGTTTGGTAATGTAAGTTTGAATAAAGAAGGTGATGTATATACTTACGATCAGGTAGGTATTGCAACTACAACTCCAGGCACCAACATTTTACAAGTTGGTTCTGGATCTACTTCATTTGCTTTAGATGCTGCTGGTAATTTAAATGTATCTGGTGTTTCTACTTTCGTAGATATTAATGTATCAGGTACAGTTACTGCAACTGCATTTAAGGGTGATGGTAGTGCATTAACCAGTCTTAACGTGAGTGCATCAGGTTGGACAAATTATGTTTCAGGTGGTTCTTCTATTACTTACTACACTTATGATGCAGGTAAAGTTGGTATAGGAACTTCAGTCCCTTCAATTCATGGATTGACGGTGGGTGCTAATTCTGATGATGCATCAGTGGGTATTGGATCAACTAACCTATATGTCTATGGATCTGCATTCTTTAATAATGAATTAGTTTCTAAGAATGCTAAAGTCACAGGTATTCTAACTGCTTCTGCTTTAGATGTTACAAGTGGTAATTTAAGTATTGGTATTCTAACTGCTACTAATCTGAAGGTTGGAAGTAGTGCTACGATATTTGCAACAACTACAAATGGTGCAGGTATTGGAACAGTAACACCAAGAGCAGCATTAGATGTTGCAGGACACACTAGATTGAAGACTTCATCTGAAGAGGTTGGTATTGTCACAGTTGTTTCTAATCAACTTAAGATTTATCTGAACGAGGCAAGTACATTTATTTGTACCATTAGTGATGATATTTCTAGAATTAGATTATATAATGCTGATAAGACTAATACAGCACAGTCATTTACTTTAAAATTAGTTCAGGATAGCACAGGTGGTCATGGAGTTGGTATTAATACAATACATAACGGTGATGATGATGCTATATCAGTATACTGGCCAGGTGGTGTTGTTCCAGATGTTACTACAACTGCGTCCAAGACAGACATCTACTCCTTTAAGATATTTGATGGAGCAGATTTAGATAATCAAGGCATCTTTGGTGTAATTACAGGACAAAACTTCACAGCATAATAAATGTCATTATTCCGATTAGTCCCAACAGGTCTGGATCTTAACGGTCCTGACCTATCATTTACTACTCATCCTGTTGGATTAGGAACTAGTACTGCAGGAATAGCAACCTTCACTGGTATTGCTACTGCAACTTTTGCTACTGTTGGTGATGTTGCTAATTCTGCAAATAATCTTGGAATTATCACTTATCGGTGGCATCAGGTTGGTGTTGGATCGGTTACTGATGGAACGACTAGTGCAGGAAGCACCATTACTGGTGCAGGAACCACTATTATTACGATAACTAATCCTACTAATGATATAAATCAAGCAGAATATTTTCTTCAAGCTGATTATGTTCCTGAAGTTATTTCTGGAGTCACTTCTGTTAGTTTGGGTGGAGTTTTTACAGGAAATGCTCCAAATGAACCATTAAATTCTGGAATAGGAACACTTACTGTTTTTCCTGAAATAACAATTGTTAATCAACCTGTAGAAGAAACAGTTGCTATTGGTGTTACACATACCTTTAGTTTATATGCAACTGCTACAGATGGCACTAATGATAATTTATCTTATCAATGGTCACAAGATGGAACCGAATTAACTGATAGTTCAACAGTTGCAGGATCTGCTACAACACAACTTAACATATCTTCTACTACTATTGGTGTATCTACTATAAGTTGTAAGATAACTCATCCAACAGCAAATCCATCTCCTGTTTATAGTAATACTGTAGAATATGATGTTACTACTGCGAGAAATATTATTAAATATGAATGTTTTAGTGAGAACTCTACTACATTAAATTCCAGTGCAAGTCATGATTTATCAGATGGTGCTCTTTCTTTCCGTGCTGATACATCTGCTGCCACTAGATCAATTACAATTTACCCATCAGAGACAAATAGTGAAGTAAAGATTACTATGGGTGGATCAAAAGGTGATTCTAAGGGAGGTCGTCGTAGAGGGCATGGTGGAATATCGGTTTTTAAGATTACTCTTCTTAAAGATACAGAATATACAATTAAACTAGGAGTTCCATACTCTGCTAATCTTGCACCACAAGGAGGTAATCCTGGTGGTGGAGGTCTTGCTGTACTATATCGCAAAGCAAATGTAATTGCTGTTTGTGGTGGAGGTGGTGGAGCTGGATCTTCTGGAAGAGGTGGAGATGGTGGTGGAGTAGGACTAGCTGGAGAAGGAGGTCAAGGTATTAATGGTGGTGGAGGAGGAGCACAGATTGCCACAGGTGAAATGGGTACTTCTGGTTCTTATGCAACTGTTTTTGGATCTGAAACTTCTGCTGTAAATTTCCTTTCAACAAATGATGATGGTGGGTTTTTATCTAAGTGTACTGTTGGGGATTATTATGCAGCACAAGGATTTGCTCCTTGTCAAGATCTAGGAAATGTACAGGCACGTACTTATGATGGTGACATAATTACTGATAGTGCAACCATAGAGAGGGGATATAAAGCAGGATTTGGGTATAGAGAGAATGGTGGAAATGCTATTAATGAAAATAGTGGTGGAGGTGGAGCAGGTGCAAAAGGTGGTGATGGTCCTGCATTAGGTGGTAATGCAGGTGGTGGAGGAGGATCAGGTTACTCTAACGGAGAAATCACTCTTCTTACTAGTGATACTTTATCTACTGGAACTAGGATAGGTGGTAATGATGACACCGCATTTATTGTTATAGAGTCAACAGATGAAGCTTCGGACAACGAACCAGTATTTCCAGCAGCTTCTTCAATATAAATAACTAAAAAAAGTATAATGTCTAGAGCTAGAGACCTCTCAAATTTAGGTAATATAAATTCCCTTGCTGTAGATACTGCAGATAATGAAGTGGGGATTGCAACTACTGCTCCTCGTTCTACATTAGATGTTCGTGGAGAATTGCAAGTTGGAACTGGTATTCAGGTAGGATCAGCAGGAGTTGTAACAGCAACAAGTTTTAGTGGTTCTGGTGCTAATCTAACTGGTCTTGCAACAACGGAGACTGTTAGGACAGATACTCTTACCGTTGCTGGTGTATCAACACTTACAGGTGCTGTTAATATTGATGCTACTACAGATTCTACATCAACAACTACAGGTGCATTAATAGTTGATGGTGGTGCTGCTATTGCAAAGAACGTATATATTGGCGCAGGATTATCAGTCGCAGGAACTCTTACTTATGAGGATGTAACCAACGTAGACTCTGTTGGTCTTATAACTGCCAAGAGTGGTGTTAATGTCTCTGGTGGACAACTAGCAGTTGGTGTAGCATATTCTGTTGGAGCTGCTGGTGTTGCGACTGCTGCAGGGTTCGTTGGACCTCTGACTGGTGCTGTAACTGGTACTACGGGATCATTTAGTAGTAATCTTACAGTAGGTTCTGGTATAACATTTGGTAGTGCTGGAGTTGCCACATTTAGTGGAACTTCTGATGTACATCTACTTGATAATGTAGTACTTAATATCGGAGATGGTTCAGATCTCAAACTGTATCATAATGGATCTAATTCCTACGTAACAGGAGCTAATACAGGTAATTTACTATTACAAGCTCATGGTAATATTAAATTAATGCCAGCAAATGGAGAAGATGCTGTTGAAGCTGTTGCTAATGACGCTGTAAAACTCTATTATAATAATTCACAAAAATTCCAGACGACTAACGATGGAACGGTAACGACTGGTATTGCTACTGCTACTGTTGGACTTGATGTAACAGGTGGTACATTAGGATTACGTTTAGGAACAGGAGCAACAGTTTTTTCTCCTGGATCTAATCTTTTAGCATTAGGGACTAATGATAATGAAAGACTTCGTATTCAGTCAGATGGTAGAATTAATATAGAAACTGCAATTAGCACAGCTAATGTTCCATTAGTAGAGATATACAATAAAGTTGGCAGTGTTATGACTGGCCAGTGTTTGAAGTTGAGATCAAATCGTGGTCAAGGTGTTATTGATACAGCAATTTTTGCTATTCATGATGATGGTGATGATGAGATATTTAGAGTTGATAATGCTGGTCAAGTTGGTATTGGAACCACTGTTTGTGGATCCGAACTTCATGTGATGCAGTCAAAAAGTGGTGGTGAAAGTCATGCATCATCACAAATAACACTAGAGAGAAGTGGAACCAATTATTTACAGTTTCTGACTGCGAATGATGGTACTTCTGGTTTATTATTTGGTGATGTAGCTGATAATGATGGAGCAAAAATTGTATATGATCATAATGTAGATCAGATGCAATTCAACACTGGCACAGTACAAAGACTTCATATCACAAATAATGGTGGATTCTCATTTAGTAATGGTGAGTTGGTAGAGAGAGTTAATATAACTGCTGGTAAGATGAGTGATAATACTAATATTGATCTTCAAGGTGGTATGGTTCATTACTTTACTACTCAAGAGACAACTACATGTACACCAGATATAAGAGTTAGTGGTAGTATCAGTTTAAATAGTGTAATGGATGCTGGTGATGTAGTTACAGTAACAGTCATAACAACTGCAGCTGCTGGTGGTTATTCTGCCAACTGGACTATTGATGGTAATGCTGTAACAGAAGAATGGGTAGGTGGTTCTGCTCCTAGTGCTGGTGGTTCTGATGGATTGGACATTTATGTACTTACTATTATTTGCACACATGCAACTAATACTGGTGACTCTGGTTTCAAAGTCATTGCAAACTTAACTAACGCAACTTAATAATATGGATTATATAAACTATGTAAAACAATCTCCTATGTCTATGGGTGGCATGGGTGGTGTTGTTGGGTCTTATAATTTTAGAGCAGCAGCTGGTGGTGGTAATGATTGTTCTGGAACAGGAACTTATTATGGTGGTCGAGGACTTCATATTGGTGGTAATAATAGTCCAGTTGATATAATTGGTTACTTTACTATTAATTCAACAGGAAATGCACAAGATTTTGGTGATTTAACTGTTGCTCGTTTAGGTGGTGCTGCTGCTTCTAATGAAACTCGTAGTGTAACTGGAGGGGGACAAGGTTATACTGATGTAATGGATTATGTGACCGTTGCATCAACAGGAAATGCAACTGATTTTGGTGAGTTGAATGATGCTCGTGGTTATATCTCAGCATGTTCTAATGGTGTTCGTGGAGTGTGGGGTGGTGGATGGAATGGTAGTACCGCCTTTAGTGCAATGGAGTTTGTTTGTTTGGGTACTGCACAAAGTGCCAGCAGTTTTGGTAGTTTATCTCCTGCAATTGCTGGTGGTACTGGTAGTGCTATGGCAGGAGGATCTAATGGAGAACGTGGTGTATGGATGAATGGTCATGATGGATCAGGTGGATCTAATACCATTCAATATTTTGATATAGAAACTACAGGAAATGCATCAGATTTTGGTGAATCTAATGTATCAGCATGGGGAAGAGGGGGAGTGTCTAATACTACCAGAATGGTTGCTTCTGGTGGTTATTATGATAGTACAATGGATTATATAACAATTGCATCTACAGGAAATTCATCAACTTTTGGTTCATTAACTCAGAATGGTAATGGTATGGGAGGTGCTAATAATTCACCTCGTGGAGTATTCATGGGTGGAGAAGGTGCAGGTAATGTTTTGCAGTATATAACCATAGCATCAACTGGTAGTTCAACAGATTTTGGTGATAGTATCAACCCTGGTAATAATAATTACATGTGGGGTAGTTCTGGTGGTGGTAATTGACAACTAAATAAATTACCGTTATAATTATTAAAAAGATTATGTCTGACATGCCTGATAATAAACTTGTAAAAAAGGAAGAAACTAAAATTGTAAAGCAAGAAACAATTGGCTTTATGATTCAAAGTAATAATATAAATGAAGCAGCAGTAGAAAAGGTAAGTCAATATCTTCCTGAACTTGATACTAAGACCAAATCATTTGGTAGTAGTAATACTCAAACAACCCTCACAATGATGTCTCTTACGATGCTTGGAGGTCAATCTCCGTTTCGTATGTTACGTCAGATTTTAGCAGAGGTTGAGAAAAGAAAAGGAGCACTTTCCGAATCTCAAGTAACCCATGCAAAAATGGTAAGAGAAATTGAAAAATTAGAAAATAAAACAGATGATCCTGTAGAAGCAGCAAGATATCGTAAGGCATGTGTAAACATCACAACACTAGAAAATAAGATTAATGGTTCTTTTAAGGATATTGCAACATTAATTGATGCCTATAATAATATTAAAGAAACGAGAGGAATTGGTGACGAATGGGATGAAGAGGCTTTTGAGAACGAAGAAAAGAAACATCATGTTCGTAGATGTTTTGAAATGATGTACCGTAATATGCTTGATGGTGGTAGAATTCATACTTCTACTATTGAATATATGCAGCAGTTCGGTGTTCATCCACAAGTTTGTGAAAAAGAAGTAAAAGGGTATATTGCATTTACTGAGGATAGAATTGCACAGGGTGAAATTCCTCATGCAAATGATTTAGAGGAGTTTTTAGATGAGATGGGTGATAAGTATTGGGAAGCTGCAGATAAGACTTCCGAAAGATTATTTGGTAAGAAAGATTTTACAAATAAAGACTTCATGTATAAGACGGTAACAAAATAATCGAGAGTGCCTGAGTCTACTAAATAACTAAAAAAGTATTCAGATGGCAATAGGAAGACCGATATCATTAACACCTAATATTGCTACAAAAGCTATTAGTTCTGTTGCGACAGCCGATCAGACTGATTTTACAGTTACTGGTGGGTATAGAATAAATGAAATAGCAGTTTATAGGAATGGTGTAAGACTAGCAGAAGGTCGTGATTTTACTGCATCTGATGGATCAACAGTTCAATTAGTAACTGGTGCAACTGAATCTGATGTTATAGAATTTGCTGTCTTTGATTCTTTTAATGTTGCTGGAACGATTGTTTCTGCTGCATCATCACAAAACGTTAATGGTGATTTAAATGTAACTGGTATTTTTTATGCAGGTGATTTTAAAACAGATGGAGTAACTGTTGGTATTTCTACGGTTAGTACTTCTCTTCATGTAGGAAGTGCTCTTACTGCTAATGCTGCAGGTGATGTACAGTCAATTGGTATTATAACTGCTGCTAGTTTTAGTGGTGATGGAAGTGCATTAACTGGACTTGCTAATACAGATTATGTTGTTAGTGTTGCTACTACAACTGGTGATTTAAAAGTAGGTGCTGCTGTTACTGTAGGTGGTATAGTTAATATTGATGCTACTACAGATTCTACATCAACCACAACTGGTGCTTTAATAGTTGATGGTGGTTTAGGTGTCGCTAAGAACGTATATATTGGTGCTGGTCTCTCTGTTGCTGGTACATTAACCTATGAAGATGTAACAAGTGTTGATTCCGTTGGTCTTATAACTGCCAAGAGTGGTGTTAATATAACTGGTGGAGAACTTACAGTAGGTACTGGCATTACTATGGGTATTGCTGGAGTTGCCACATTTAGTGGAACTTCTGATGTACATCTACTTGATAATGTAAAATTAAACGTGGGAGATTCAAATGATTTCCAAGTGTCTCATGATGGTTCAGACACTACACTTAACAATACATCTGGTCACTTAAAAATATTATGTGATCAAACAATAAGATTTGCTGATTCGGGTAATAATGAAGCTTTTGCAGTATTTACTGATAATGGATCAGTAGATTTGTACTATGATAATTCCAAAAAATTTGAGACGACTAACGATGGAACGGTAGTGACTGGTATTGCTACTGCTACAGAAGGAGATTTTACTAGTCAAGTATTAGTAGGTTCTGGCATTACTATGGGTA
>Ga0208261_1000684_pt1 | contig 13054 bp, 13 predicted proteins | sample Knorr_S7_td_DCM__FD_185595 | JGI IMG/M metagenome (GOLD analysis project Ga0208261, IMG submission 185595) | Marine microbial communities from Southern Atlantic Ocean transect - Knorr_S7_td_DCM_ad_131m_LV_B (SPAdes) (version 3) | ecosystem: Environmental > Aquatic > Marine > Oceanic | place...
TTAAAAGAATTATCATTCCACAAATATTTCCAATTATTTTGCCACCAGCTGCAAACCTAACAGTAGAACTTTTAAAAGCGACAGCACTTGTGGCTTTGGTTACTGTTGTTGATTTAACTTTTGAAGCAAAACAAATTAATTCTATCACATGGCTTTCAGCACAATGTTTTGGAACAGCTTTACTAATTTATTATTTTATGGCTAGGTTTGCACTTGTACCTTTTTTAAGATGGTTAGAGGTTTTGGCTGCAAGAAAAGTAGGAAGAGGAAAGGCTTAATATTATGGAAATGGGATTTAAATGGGGTTTTGCATATGAAATTTTACCTCAAATGTTATTAGCAACTTTAAATACAATAATTGCAGCAGGAGTAGGCTATGCAATAGCTTTAGTTGTTGGATTATTTTTTTTACTTGGTCAAAGAACTCCTTATAAAATTATAAATGTTGTAAATAGAGAAATAGTAGAATTTATTCGTTCAACACCACTTTTAATACAATTGTTTTTTGTTTACTTTGTACTACCTCAATTTGGTATAAAATTATCAGCATGGTTGTGTGGAATGATTACGATTGGTTTACATTTTGGTACTTATCTCTCAGAAGTTTATAGGGGAGCACTAGAAGGCGTATCAAAAACACAATGGGAAGCTTGTAGAGCACTAAATTTTTCAACTATATACACTTATAGAAGAATAGTTTTACCACAGGCATTTCCTATAGCTATTCCAGGGATGGGAAATTATTTAGTTGGAATTTTTAAAGATACTCCACTTTTATCAACAATAGGTGTTGCTGAATTATTTCATGCAGCAACAGCGGTAGGTGGTTATAATTATAGATATCTGGAACCTTATACAATGGTTGGTGTAATATTCTTAATTCTTTCTGTTCCAGCTGCAATGTGGGTTAGAAAATTAGAAAGAAGCGTTAATGTTGCTCAAGGAAAAATTAAACAATAACATATTTAGATTATGAAAAATAAAAATTCTGATGAAATTATAGTTAAGTTTGAGGAAGTAACAAAACAATACGGTGATCTAGTAGTCTTAGATAAACTTAATTTAGATATTAAAAAAAATGAAATGGTATCAATTATTGGACCATCTGGCTCAGGCAAAACAACTGTTTTAAGAGTTTTAATGACTTTAGAAAAAATCAATGGAGGCATTATTCATTTAGATGGTGAACCTCTTACCCATATGGATTCAAGTGGAAAATTAGTTGAAGCAAATGAAAAATATTTAAGAGATAGAAGATCAAAAATTGGAATGGTATTTCAACAATTTAATTTATTTCCACATATGACAGCTCTTCAAAATTGTATTGAAGCACCTATAGAAGTTTTAGGAATGAAAAAAGAAGAGGCAGAAGAAAGAGCTTTAGAGTTATTAGAATTAGTTGGTTTAACAGATAAGAAAGATCAGCATCCAACCAGACTGTCTGGAGGACAACAACAACGAGTAGCAATTGCAAGAGCTTTAGCAATGAGACCAAAAGTTATGCTTTTAGATGAAATTACATCCTCACTTGATCCAGAAGTAGTAGGAGAGGTATTAAATGTAATTAGATCTTTGAATAAAGAACATAATCTTACTATGATAATGGTCACTCACCAAATGGGATTCGCAAGAGAAATATCAGATCGTGTTTGCTTCTTTAACGACGGAAAAATTTTTGAACAAGGTCCACCAGAAAAATTATTTGGCGATCCACAAAATGAAAGAACTAAACAATTTTTACATGCAGTTCTCGATGCAAATTAATTTTGCAATATAAGATCAGAAGCTTTTTCAGCAATCATAAGGGTAGGGGCATTGAGGTTTGCGCTTGGAATTTCTGGCATTACAGAAGCATCAACAACTCTTAAATTTTCTATTCCTTTTACTTTTAATTTTTCATCAACTACGGCCATTTTATCAACTCCCATTTTACAAGTCCCACATGGATGATATGCCGTCTCAGCTTTTGATCTGATATATTCATTTAGTTCATCTTCACTTTGTTTATCTGTTCCAGGTCCAATTTCTTTACCTGCGTGTTCTATTAAAGAAGGTTGTGATAAAATTTTTCTTGCAACTTGAATACATTCTCTTGTTTGTTTTAAATCATCCTCATCTTCTAAATAATTAAATAATATTTTAGGATATTCATATGGATTTGATGAACTTAATGTAATTGATCCTCTACTTTTTGGATGATTTGGACTAGCATGTAATTGATATCCATGCGAACTTGGATTAACTAAACCATGATCAATAACAAAAGATGGGAAAAAATGAAATTGTATGTTTGGTATTTTTCTTTCAGGGGAAGACTTTGCAAAACCTCCTGCTTCTAAATATGATTGTGAACAAGGACCAGATTTAGATAAAAACCATTGTATTCCTGCAATAACTTTTGGGATTAATTTAGTATATGTGTATAAAGTATTAGGTGTTTTACATTCTTGCATAATGTAAGTTTCCAAATGATCTTGAAGATTTTTTCCGACACCCTTTAGATCATTAATAACTTTAATTCCTTTATCCTTTAAATGATCCGCATCTCCGATTCCTGATAACATTAATAATTGTGGAGAATTTATTGACCCACCGCTTAATATTAGTTCTTTTTCTGCATATATTTTTTCAATTTTATTTTTAATTTTTACTTCAATACCAATAGCTTTTTTTCCTTCAAAAATAATTTTCTCTACAAATGAATTAGAAAAAATATTTAAGTTTTTTCTTTTTTTTGCAGGATTTAAGTAGTGTTTTGAAACACTAGCTCTCTCTCCATTGTGAATTGTGGTATCAAACATTCCAAACCCTTCTTGCATCTCTCCATTCATATCAGGATTAATTTTATGACCAGCTTCAGATGAAGCATTTAAAAAAGCTTTAAATAATTTGTTGCTATTTTTTGATTGATTTACAGGTAGTAAACCAAACGATCCTCTGTATTGATTTTCGCCTCCAGACCAATTTTCAATTTTTTTAAAATAAGGTAAAATATTATCATAAGACCAAGATTTTAATCCAAAACTTTCCCATCTTTCATAGTCATTTCTGTTTCCTCTAACGAAAACCATTCCATTATGAGCAGAACAACCCCCAATCATTTTTCCTCTTGGACAAAATAATCTTCTATTATTTAAATGTGGTTCTGGTTCAGAATAATATTTCCAATTATATTTTGGATCGTGCATTGTATAAAGTAGTGCAAGAGGCATTTTAACTTTCCAAATATCACTTGAACCTCCAGCTTCAAATACAGCTACTTTATTATTCGGATTTTCAGACAATCTATTTGAAAGAACACATCCTGCAGATCCCGCTCCAATAATTATATAATCAAATTTCATCGCAGATTTGAATTCAATAGATTTTCATAATCATTTATACTTTTCATTTTAATTCCAGTTTTTTTTGCTGCCTCATCAAATTTTCTTAATTGAATTGCGTCTTTAAAATACATATTTTTTTTAAATTTTTCTGCTTCATTATCGTTCATTACTCCACCTTGTAAATGAAGACTTGCTACAGAGGCAGGAGATAAAATTTGATAATATTTTTGGTTTCTTGCTAAATATCTTTTAGCTTTAACATGATATTTTATTGGCTCCACAACATTTTTATTAAAATATTTTTTTAAAAATAAGTACCCAACATTTTCATGTTTTCCATCTTCTTTTTTATTCACTAGTTTTTCTGGATCTTCTAAAATAAAATGCCCATAGTCGTGAAGCAAAGAAGCACAAACCAAACTTGGTGAACTTTCATTTTTTTCAGCCAACATTGCGGTTTGTATCATGTGTTCAGTCATGGTAACTTTTTCACCAATATAAAGAGATTTATTGGTTTTATAATTTTTTATTATTTTTTTTATTATCGAGCTCAATTAAACTGGTACATCTCCTTCTATCGCAATTCTATCCATAACTCTCTGATAGCCAAGCCCTCTTCCTGGATAAAAATCTGCAATTGCAAAATGAATAACGCTTCTATTATCCCATATACATACTGTATTTTCTGTCCAACTAAATCTACATGTTAGCTCAAGTCTTGCTTGGTGTTCAAAAATTTTTTTTAAAATTTCGTCACTTTCGTTTTTTTCTAATCCAATTATTTTTTTTGTATAAGTCCAATTAACGAATAATATTTTTTTTCCTGTTTCTGGATGTGTTCTTACAATAGGATGTTCATTTTCATACTCATCATAATTCCTTTTTTTATTACCTTGCATATATTTATAATCATCAATAAAAAACTCAGCTCCCAGCGAAGTATGAACTGCTTTTTTATCTTTGATTTTATCTTTAATTTTTTCATCTAATGTTTCCCAGGCAAGTTCCATGTTAGAAAAGCAGGTATCACCACCAACAGGTGGAATTTTTATAGATTTTAAAATCACAGCTTTAGTTGGTTTAGTATTGTAACTTACATCACTGTGCCAATTTTCTCCCCATTGATTTTTTTCTTCTTCTCCCTTAACTATTCTTACGATTTCAGGGTGTTCATCTAGACCCTGAACATAAGCATGTGTCTCTAAAGGTCCAAATTTTTCAGCTAAAGCTATATGCTGTTCTGATGAAAGAGGATGGTCTCTGAAAAAAATAACTTTGTGTTCTAACAATAAATCATTAATTATTTTAAAATTTTTATCTGATGTGTCTTTAAGATCTATACCTTTTATTTCTGCCCCTAATGCACCAGATAGTAATTTTACTTCCATAATTTACTTTTTAAGTTTATTAGAAAATTTTAAATTTTCTGAATTAAAAAATTTTTTATTTTTTTCTATATATTCTTGCATTATTTTTATTTTTTCTTTCTCGAATTCAGAAACTTTTCTTTGCTGCAAATCCACATATAAAGCTAATACTTCAATAGTGGAAGCTACATATTTTTTAGATTTGTGTATCATTTCCAATTTATATTGAAGTCTTTTTTTATCATGATCAAAATAAGTTAAGTTTACATCAACTTCTTCACCTTCCTTTATCTCTTGATTGTATGTTATGTGTGACTCGACAACCATTGTGCTTTTATTAGTTGTTTTTGCTGAATGTTCTCCCATTTTAAAATCCGACATCAATTTTTCTGCTCCGTATATGTCGAAAATTAATACATAATAAGCAACGTTCATATGACCATTGTAATCTGTCCAATCTTTTACTATTTTTTTTGAATTTAAGTAAATGCTCATTTTATGTATTTCAAAAACCTTTTTTTTATGAGATTATCAATATATTAATTAAAATGAACAATAAAGTTTTCGTGTCTTGTGCAGTAACTGGTTCTGGCGATACAGCTAGCAAACATCCAGATTTACCAAAAACTCCAGAACAAATTGCAAAAGCTGCAATTGAAGCTGCAAAAGCAGGAGCTGCAATTGCACATATACATGTTAGGGAAGAAGACGGAACTCCAAGCAGAAGATTAGAATTATATAAAGAGGTGGTAGACAGAATTCGTTCAAGTGAAACTGACGTAGTATTAAATTTAACCACTGGTATGGGCGGAGACTTGGATATTGGACAAGGCGATAACCCTTTAGAATTTGGTCCGTTAACAGATATGGCCAATGTTATGGAAAGAATTGCTAATGCAGAACAATTTTTGCCAGAGATTTGTACTTTAGATTGTGGAACTTTGAATTTTGGAGACAGCTCTGTAATTACTGTAAACACACCTAATGATCTAAGAAAAGCGGCAAAAAGATTGCAAGAAATAAATGTTAAACCTGAAATTGAAGCTTTTGATTTAGGAAATATGTGGTTTGGATCTCAATTATATAAAGAAGGATTATTAAATGATCCTCCTATGTTCCAAATGTGTTTAGGAATTCCTTGGGGAGCTCCAGCGACACCATTAGCCATGCAAGCAATGAAAGATATTATGCCAAAAGAAGGAGTTTGGTCTGGATTTGCAATTTCAAGAAACGAAATGCCCTTTGTTGCTCAGACAGTAATTATGGGAGGCAATCCAAGAGTAGGATTAGAAGATAACTTATACCTAGAAAAAGGAAAACTAGCTACAAATGCACAATTAGTTGAAAAAGCCATAAGAATTGTAAATGATCTTGGAGTATCGATAATGTCTCCAGCCGAAACAAGAGAAAAACTTAAGTTGAAAAACTATAAATAAAATTTTTCAATAATATAAATAATGATAAAATATTTAAGTTATTTAATTAATCCATTCTTGTAGCATTACCATCTATGGGAATAGCTTGGCCTGAAATTTTTTCTCCATCGCTCGAGATTAAATAAGAACACATTTTTCCAATATCCTCTTCGTTAATCCAAGAGTTCATAGAAGCCATTGAAATAAAATCTTTTTCAATTTTTTTTTTAGAAACTTTTAAAAATTTTGCTTTATCTCTAATAACTCTTATCATTCTGTCACCCTTAATAGTTCCAGGACAAATTGCATTAACACGAATTTTAAATTTGCCTAATTCCATAGCTAAAGTTTTCGTCAGACCTATAACTGCCCATTTACTTGCAGCATAAGGTGATCTTAATGGAAAACCCATAATTCCAGCGCCTGAAGAGATATTTATTATGGAACCTCCTTTATTTTTTTTGAGCATAGGTATTGCTAATTTAGTGAAATAAAAATGACTTATTACATTAATTTTAAGAGTTTTTTCCCAATCCTCAGAACTTAATTTTTCTATAGTTCCAGTGGGACCTGCTACACCTACATTATTTATCAAAGCGTCAACTTTTTTTGTTTTCCTATTTACTTGACTAAAAAAATTTGAAACATCATCTTCATCAGAGGCGTCACACTCATAATAAAATAACTTTTTATTAGCTAATGGATGTTTTTTAATTTTATTTAAAGATTTATTATCTATGTCGCAAAGATATACGTAAGCTCCTTTTGAGAGACATATTTTTGCAGTTGCCCAACCAATTCCTGAAGCTCCTGCTGAAATAATGATTTTTTTATTATTTAGACTTTTTGGCATTAGCCATATGTTCTTTTGTTAAAGCTTTTGAAAGTTCTTTTTGAGTAATGTATCCTTTTACATTGCCATTTTTATCAACAACTTCACAGTTTGCGTTTGAACAAACAACTTTAGGTAAAAATTCGTCTAAAAATTGATCTTCTTGCACTTTAACAAGATTAGTTTTGTCAACACCATTAGATGAACTAACGGGGCTCATAATAATTTTAGCTTTTATTACTTTTGCTCTATTTACATCTTTAACAAAGGCTTCAACGTAATCATCGGCAGGATTCATAATAATTTCTATAGGTGTTCCTACTTGAACTAATCTACCCCCATTCAATATTCCAATATGATCTCCTAATCTTAAAGACTCATCTAAATCGTGAGTTATGAATACTATTGTTTTTTTTAATTCACTTTGTAAATCTATAAGTTGTTTTTGCATGTCACTTCTAATTAAAGGATCTAATGCAGAAAATGCTTCGTCCATTAACATAATATCAGTATTTGTAGCTAAAGCTCTAGCAAGACCAACTCTTTGTTGCATACCTCCAGATAATTGATTTGGATATTGATGTTCAAAGCCAGTTAACCCTACAGCTTCAATTTTTTCCATTGCTGTTTTGTTTCTTTCATCTGGTTTTTGTCCTTGAACTTCAAGACCATAGCCAACATTTTCCAATACCGTCTTGTGAGGAAATAAACCAAATCTCTGGAAAACCATACTCATTTTATGTCTTCTGAACTCAATTAATTTTTTTTGATCTAAATCCATTACATTTGTACCCTCTACAGAAACTACTCCTGAAGTTGGATCTATTAGTCTATTAATGTGACGAATAAGAGTAGATTTACCTGAGCCTGATAAACCCATACAAACAAAAGTTTCTCCTTCTTCGATAGATAGAGATACATTATCAAGACCAACAGTATGTCCTGTTTTTTCTAAAATTTCTTCTTTTGTTGCTCCTTCTTGAACCATCGGAAGAACCTTTGAAGGCTGATCGCCAAAAATTTTGTAAACGTTTTTTATTTCAATTTTGCTCATAATTTATAATTTTATATTTTTTTTATGATGAGTTCTTTCCTGAATTTTTTCTCCATAAGATTGCGTAATTCTATCAAATATAATCGCTAGCAAAACAATTGCAATACCCGCTTCAGTTGCCATTCCTACATTTAATTGTTGTAATCCAAGCAATACTTCATCCCCGATTCCTCTGGTACCAATCATTGACGCAATTACTACCATTGCTAAAGACATCATTGTGCATTGGTTTACACCTTGCATTATGTTTGGCAATGCTAGCGGTAACTGCACTCCCCATAATTTTTGTTTTTTATTTGCACCAAAAGCTTCTGCAGCTTCAATAACTTCTTTATCAACCAATCTAATTCCAAGATCTGTTAATCTTATTAATGGAGGAACAGCATATACAAAAATTGCAAATATTGCTGGAACAGCTCCTAAGCCAAATAACAAAATTCCAGGAATTAAGTAACAAAAGCTTGGAATAGTTTGCATTAAATCCAGAACAGGCAATATTGCATTTCTTACTTTTTTATTTCTTGCCATCATTATGCCAACTGGAATACCAATTATTAAACAAAGCAACATTCCAATAACAACTATGCATGTCGTCATAATACACTTATCCCAATATCTAGGGCTAAGAAAACCAAGAAAAAAAACACAGAACGCAACCATTATTGTTGTTCCCATATTTCTCCCACTTACAAAGTAACAAAGAGCAATTACTGATATCATTAATAAAGGCCAAGGAAGGCCGACCATAAAATTTTTCATCTGAGTATAAAGGCCAAGAAGAAAGTTATTAATTCCTTCAAAAAACATTCCATACTCTTTTATAAGTTTATCAAAACCTTCATTTAAAAATGGCATTAAAGGAAGATCTAACCATTTAGGCCAATTTCCTAACCAAGAAAAATCTGTAAATAATACTGAAACACTCTCCGGTCTATATTTTGAACTTGTGTAAGCAACAACTACCATTGCAACAAAAGCAACCAGATATAATGAATAAAGAATGTGTTTCTTATATTTTCCCATTTATACTTTCTTATAAAAAACTAAGAGCCCGTAAGGGCTCTTAGTATTAAGAATTATTTAAAAAATTAAAGCGAAGCTTTAACTTTTTTAGCAACATCTGCTGGAACCCATTTAGTCCAAGAGCTAGAACCTTTTAAAAAGTTCTTTGCAGTTGCTTCCATATCCCCACCAGACTCATCCATGTAAAAAGCTAGTGATTTGTTTACTTCAGCAGTAGGCAAAGTGTATGCCTTCACAAAATCAATGACTGGTTTATTAGCTGGATTATTAGCAAATGTAGTTGATGCAGATTTTGTTAAAGCCATATCCACATATGCACTTGCACAAGTTTTTGTGTAAGCATCAGGACCGTCAGCTTTAATCTTTTCTACAACAGCCATCATTTTAGTCCAACAAGCATTATCGTAAGCTGGTTCTTTAAGCTGAACTAGATCAACTTTTCCCATCAAACCTGTTGGTGTCCAATAGTATGAAAATACTGGCTTCCCTTTTTTAAAAGCACCAGCAATTGCAGCATCTAAAGCTCCACCAGAACCTGGGTCAAAATTAGTATAGTATTTATCTAGACCATAAACTTTGTGCTTAACTAGATTAATAGTGTAGCAAGTCCATCCAGAAATACAGCTTGTCATTCTCCCTTTTCCAGGAGATTCTGGATCAGCAAAAAGTTTTGCTATTTCTGGCTTCATCATATCTTCTACACTTACTAAACCATATTTATCTGCTGTAGGTTTATCCACATAGAAACCTTGAGTAGATGAAGGAGTGTTAACTCCAAGCTCAACAATTTTACCTGCAGCAACAGCTTCTTCGTGCATTTGGACAATATTGTCTCTCCAAACTTCAGTAATAATATCAAGCTGCTGATCATAGTGAGCAGCCATTATTGGAGAAGTACTTCCTTTTGTTACTTCAACATTACACCCATATCCTTTTTCAATAATATAACCAACTATCGCAGTGTGGACGTTGGCACTATCCCAGTCAAAATCTCCCAAATGAACTTTGCAAGCAGCATTTGCACTTGTTGTGCCTAATGTTGTTACTGCTATGAAAGCTATTGAAAGAAATATTTTTTTTAGAAATTTCATGAATTTCCTCCCTCTATATTTAGTTTAAACTTTACGTATTAAAACTTGATACAATTGAAAAGACAACCTTAAATAAGTTTGCTTTGGGGCAATAAAATCAAGGAAATAAAGAATATATTTTCTTTATATTCAATTATAAATTGAATTGAAAATAAAACTAAATAAAATAACAATTATATTATGTCAGTAGAAATTTCTAAAGTTTCAAAAAATGATTCAGCTTTAAAAGTTGAATGGAGCGATGGAGAAAAAAGTAATTTTAACTATATGTGGTTAAGAGATAACTGTCCAACTGCGCACGACAAAGACTCTAGACATCGAATGTTTAACATACTTGAAACCTCAATAAAAATAGAACCAAAAACTTACAAAATTAACAATAAAGGTGAATTAGAAATTTTATGGAGCGAAGGAAATCATACTAGCTATTATAAACAAGAATGGCTTCGTAAAAATTGCTATACAATAAATAATAAAAAAAAGTATGTTTCCCCCTATTTTTTGTGGGATAACACCTTACAGGAAAATATAAAATCTATTAGCATAGATCACGATGAGATTATTAATTCAGACGAAGGTTTAATAAAGTGGTTAGAACTTTTACATTTTAAAGGGATTGCAATTGTTAAAAATGCTCCAACAGAAAAAGAGTCAGCATTTAAAGTTTTGAATAGAATTAGTCATACAAGAGAAACTTTTTTTAAAACACCTTTTGAAGTTATAAATATTCCAAAACCAAACAATTCTGCTTACACAGCTCATGCTTTAAATAATCATATGGATTTACCATGGTTTGAAAATCCACCTGGCTATCAATTTTTACATTGTTTAATTAATTCGGCAAAGGGAGGTGACTCTTCAGCTGTAGATGCATTTGCAGTTGCTGATTATTTAAGAAAAAATGAAAAAGAAATTTTTGAAACTTTAGTGAATGTACCACTTAAATTTAGAGATAAAGACTACACACAAGAATCCCATAGAAGTTTTTATGGTCCAGCAGTTAGTCTTACTAAAGATGGTGATTATAACGATATAAGATTTAGTGTTGCAACTATGGATGCATTAGACTGTGAACCAAATGTTATGGAAAAAGTTTATAAAGCGCATCATAGATTTGGTAACCTTTTACATGATGATAAATTTCAAATTAAATTTAGGTTAGAGTCTGGAGATATTTTTTCATTTAACAATAGAAGAATTTTACATGGAAGAACTGAATTTGATCCAAATTCAGGTCTAAGACATCTACAAGGTTATTATATGGATCGTGACGAGATTATTGGACGATTAAATTATTTAAAAAAATAATTTTATAAGTTCTCAAATATCAAATTATTTATTTTACTATATTTTTTAAATTCCAATTTTGTTTTGATTGTATAATAATATTTTTTAATTTTTAAATTTTGAATACCTTTTTTTTTTAAAAAATATTTATCCAAAATCAAATAATTAATTTTCTTATTATTTGATTTTTGAATAATTTTTTTGACACTTGTTGTAGGAGTAAAAGACAATCCTACCTTTGCATTACTTTTTATTTTTAATAAATTATAAATATTTTTATGTTTGAAAGAAATAAATACACATTTTGAAAATTTAGATGTTTCTTTTAATAATTTTTTTAATAGTTCTTTTGAAAAATCTGGTTTTATTTCAATGAATAAAGAATGTTTATTTTTAGAAGTTTTAAGCAAATCATTTAAAAGTGGAATTGGTTTTTTATTTTGAACACTTATTCTTTTGATTTGAGAATATTTCATATTTTTTACGCTTTCTTTTCTTTTAAAAATTCTATTTAAAGTAAAATCATGAAAACATATAAATTTATTATCTTTTGTGACATGGATATCGGTTTCAATTCCAAAACCTTTTTTAAATGACTGTTGAAATGATTTTAGAAGGTTTTCTTTATATTTTTTATTTGCAATCCCTCTATGAATCAAATGGTGAGGCATCTTGTATTATTATTTCCAACCAGTGATTGTTTTTACTTCTAAATATTCTTCTAGTCCCCAAGCACCTCCTTCACGTCCATTTCCTGATTGTCTGTAACCACCGAAAGGTGTTCCAGAGTCTGGAGCATTTCCATTAATATAAACACATCCAGATCTTAGTTTTTTTGCAACTCTTTTTGCTTTTTCTTTATCCTCAGTTTGCAGATAATTTCCAAGACCATATTCTGTATCATTAGTTATTTTGATTGCCTCTTCCTCAGTTTCAAATGGGATTATAGAAAGAACAGGTCCAAAAATTTCTTTTTTAGCTATCTGCATGTTGTTTGTTACGTCAGTAAAAATAGTTGGCTTGATAAAATATCCTTTATTTAAGCCTTTTGGTCGATCTGGTCCACCCGCAGCCAAAGTGGCTCCTTCACTAATACCATCTTTAATTAAGTTAATTATTTTATCATATTGAATCTTTGAAACTACCGGTCCTATATGATCTCCTTTCTTTGAGGCAAGATCAACTTTAATTTTATTTGCTTCGTCAGCTGCTTCTTTAATAGCTCTTTCATAAATAGATTTTTCAACAAGCATTCTTGTTGGGGCATCACAAGATTGTCCTGAATTACTCATTACATTTCTAATTCCGTCTCTAACTGCATTTGGATAAGAGTCTGCAAATACTATATTTCCTCCCTTGCCACCTAGCTCTAAACAAACTCTTTTAATTGTATCAGCAGCATTTTTTGTAATTAATTTTCCTGCTCTTGTTGATCCTGTAAATGAAATCATATCAATATCAGGGTGACCAGAAATATCTGTTCCAACTCCTGCTCCATCACCATTTACCAAATTAAATACTCCTGGTGGAAAACCAGCTTCGTCTATCATTTCAGCAAACAACATTGCGGATATAGGAGCTATTTCAGATGGTTTGAGTATCATAGTACAACCTGTTGCAAAGGCAGGTATCACTTTAAGGGCTATTTGATTTATTGGC
>Ga0208261_1000687_pt1 | contig 13019 bp, 11 predicted proteins | sample Knorr_S7_td_DCM__FD_185595 | JGI IMG/M metagenome (GOLD analysis project Ga0208261, IMG submission 185595) | Marine microbial communities from Southern Atlantic Ocean transect - Knorr_S7_td_DCM_ad_131m_LV_B (SPAdes) (version 3) | ecosystem: Environmental > Aquatic > Marine > Oceanic | place...
CTTTCAGTAAGATGGATTGCAGATCTTGAATCGTGATATATTCCGTTGGTATATGGAACTATAGTGTTCATAGCATCATTACCTCCAGATAGTTGAATAACCACTAAAGATTTTTCTTTTTTTTCTACCACCTCATCCTCCAAGAAAATTAGAATTTATAAAATTCTAAACTCATTTGAAAAATTTACAATAGTTTTTTTGCTATTTGAGTAAGAATGGAATCTATGGTGCCGAGGGCGAGAGTCGAACTCGCACGCCCGTAAGGACACTACGCCCTCAACGTAGCCTGTCTACCATTTCAGCACCCCGGCATTATATGGCAGGAGCGGGAGGAGTCGAACCCCCGACCTCTGGTTTTGGAGACCAGCGCTCTAGCCAACTGAGCTACGCTCCTAATTTGCATGAGCTTTAATTCTAACAACTTTTATAAATTTAAACATGAAAAGAAAAATATAAGTATGATTAATCAAAAAAAATAGGCATAGAAGAGGGATTATCTATGCCTATTTTATGTTGTAAGAAACTTGTTTATAAAGCTTTCTTGCCTGTATCTCCAGTTCTTACTCTGATCACATCGGAAATTTCTGAAATAAAGATTTTTCCATCTCCGATTTGTCCAGTTTCAGTAGTTTTTGCTGAGTTCAGAATTGCATCAACAACCTTTTTTTGGTTTGATTTATCTGTAACTGCAGTAATCAATACTTTTGGAACAGATACTCGATTAGCTGTGGAGCTTCCTCTACCGGTGAAAACTTCAACTCCTTCTTGGGTACCTCTTCCACTTACATTTGTATAAGTAAAACCAGTACAGCCAGCTTCAGCCATTGATTCTAAAACTATATTAACTCTCTCTGGCCTTACAACTGCTTCAATTTTTATCATTTGTTTCTCCTTGTAATAAAATTGCTTCTATTTAGTTTGCTCCATCATTTACAAAACCTTGCTCACCATGTTCAGCTAAATCTAATCCTTGACCTTCAGACTCTTCAGATACTCTTAAGCCTAAACCTGGGATTTTATCTAATATAAATAAAATCACGAGAGAGACTACAAATGAATAAGCTAGTGTTCCGGCTGCAGTATAGATTTGAATCCAAACTTGCTCGCCGCTACCTTGAAACAATCCTTTTACTCCTGCAATACTTTCAACTGCAAAAATTCCTGTGGCTATACAACCCCATATTCCTCCAACACCATGAACAGCAAATACATCTAGTGCATCATCAAGATTAGTTTTATGAATTAATTCAACTGCAAAGTAACATATGATACCTGCTCCTAATCCTATAGCTAGTGCTCCAAGAGCGTTCACTGCTCCAGCTGCAGGTGTGATTGCTACCAATCCTGCCACAGCACCAGTTGCAACTCCAACTGCACTAATTTTGCCTCTAGTAATCAGGCTAACTATTCCCCATGCTGTTGCCGCAGTAGCTGCAGCAATTTGAGTAACTAGCATTGCATTTACAGCATAACTATCAGAAGCTAATGCTGACCCACCATTAAATCCAAACCAACCAAACCAAAGTATTGAAGCTCCTAATACAACATAAGGAACATTATTTGGTTGTAATCCTGGATTTCTCCTTTTTCCCACTAATATAGCTGCGGCTACAGCTGCAGCTCCAGCATTAATATGGATAACTGTTCCTCCAGCAAAATCTAGAGCACCAGCGCTACCAATCCATCCACCACCCCAAACCCAGTGAGCCACTGGAGCATAAACAACAGTAATCCATATTACTGTGAATATGAGGTAGGTAGAAAATTTAAATCTTTCAACAAAAGCTCCTGTAATCAAAGCAGGAGTTATTATTGCAAACATCATTTGGAAAAGAACATCATAAAGAGGGCTAATATCTTCCCCTTCAGATGCAAATGTATTAACACCTTCTAATCCTAATAGAGAAAAATCTCCAATAAAACCGGAAATCAATTCACCATTTCCGTATGCTAAACTATATCCCCATAAAGTCCAAACAATAGTAACAACACCAATCGTTATGAAGCTCAACATTATGGTATTTACTAAGCTCTTAGCTCGTACTAAACCACCATAAAAAAAAGCTAAACCAGGTGTCATAAAAAAAACAAGTGCAGATGCTGTTAACATCCACGCGGTATGTCCTGAATCCATTTTTTTCTCCTATACCTTTATAAATTAACTATTTATGAGGCTAAGGCAGTTATGTTTCATTCAGGTTACATAATTGTTTCTAATAATTAAATTTTGTTACAAAATTGTAAATTTTTAAAAGAATCTTTTTATGTTTTTTACAGAATATAAAAGTAATAAAGGGAGGACAAATATTAGATTATTTGACCTACAAGAACCTGAGGAAATATCATTTACTTCTACAACAGATTCTTCTCTCAATTCATAAGGTCCTGCCCCTATACTTTTTCTCCAATCACTATCTAGTGTGTCTAAATCAAATCCATAGGCATTAATTAAAGCTTCATCAATAGTTTTACCTTTAGAGATATTAGTTAACAAAACATTCATACCTGTTTCACCAAAATTGTCTATTAGATAATTAATTACACTTCTAGATTGTCCATAAGCAACTAAGGTTAGCTTTGGATCTCCAGGGAAACTTCTTAGTTGGCTCAAGGGCTTTAATTGATTTGTACCAATCGCCCAGTCTAGGTACAGGTCATAACTTATAGTTTTATCTCTATTTGCATATTCAGCAAGTCCTTCATTTAGCCATAAAGGAAGATTAATTGATCCTTCTGTTTTTCTACCAACAAGTACGTGCATTATCTCATGTGTAGAAGTTCCTATATCATTTTTACCCGCAAGAACTAAAACAACACTTGATTCATCAAAAGCCTGACCTGCTGTAACCAATTGCCTATCTGATGTTTTTGATTTTGAACGTATTGCCCCTAACATTTCTGAATAATTATTATAAAGAGTCAAATGAATTTTCTTATAATTTGAACTACTTGAAATATCAATTATTGGAGCCATAGTTAACAATAATTGTTCGCACTCGAATAATAATTTTTCTGCTCTACTTTTAGAGTAACGGTAATAAATTCTTATATTATCTCCGTCTAAGTATTCCCAGTCATCAAATCTAGTATCAAGCATTATGAACTCATAATCTTCGGATATAAATTGAGTTCCATCATCAAAATAAAAAATAAGGTGCCAATTTATAGTTGATCCAGGTGGTATATAACCTCCTGTAGTACTAATTCTAAAATCCATTATTCCAGATACATTATTTTCTTCGTCAGTTTTAAAATCCATATAACCATACTGTAATGCTTTTCTATCACCTGTTTTAAAATTGACTTTGATGTCACTTATTTTTTTTTCACTAAAACCTTCAAAAATAAAAGAAATATTATTTGGGAAATCTACTTTATGGTCAATTTTATTTATAATAAAATCTTCATTCGATTCAGCAATAATTTGAATACCTGAAGAGATAAATAAAACTAAAAACAAACTCGATAAAAAACTAATTTTTAGCATTTTTCAAACCTATAATTAATCTCCAAATTGAACTTGCTAATGTTCCTATAGATAAAATATATAAAGCGTACAACGGTTGAGAAATAATAAGGAAGAAAATAAGAATAACAGATCTCTCAACCCGGGTAAAAAAACCTGATTTATTTTCTATCTGCAGGCTTTCACTCTTAGCTCTTACATAGCTAATTAATTGAGAACATAACATTGAAATTATGCATAATAAAACTGCAGTTTTGTCTAAGGAATTGAATAAATAATAACAAGCTAAAGCAACAAAAATAGTTGCTTCTCCATATCTATCTATTACTGAATCTAATAAATCACCAAATACAGATTCATTTTTTGTCAAACGAGCCATAGCTCCATCTATAGAATCCAAAATAGTACCAAAAGCAACAATAATACCACCAATTAGAAATTCTCCCTGATAAATAAAATATGAGCCAAAAATAGTTATGACAAGCCCTATGAAAGTGATCATATTAGGCGTAAGCCCTAGCTTAATTAAGACTTTAGATATGGGTATTTCGTATATTTCTCTAGTATAACTTCTTACTATTTGTCTAAATTTTTCCACGATGATTAGTCTTTATTTCATTACTATATATATTTATTATTTCAGAAACTATTTTTACCCATGAGTATTTTAGAACATTTTTTAAACCATTTTCAATATTTTCTTTAGTTTCAATTTCCTTTGAAATTATTTGAGAGAGAACTTTTGATAAGTGAGTACTTGAACCTACATTAAACATAAATCCATAATTATTTTTATTTAATATATATTTATAACTTTCAATATCTGAAGCTACTAAAATTGATGCTGAAGCCATCGATTCTAGAATTACTATTCCAAAGGATTCATTGCTGAGTGAAGGCAGGCAAACTATATCAACTTTTTTATATAAATCAGGAAGATCATTTTGATTTATTGTTCCTAAAAAAGATATATCTTTATTAATTTGATTAGAAAATATTTTTTTATCACCTGGCCCTGCAACAACTAATTTCAATTCCTGATATTCTTTTTTCAACTCAATAAAACTTGAAAGTAATGTTGAAAACCCCTTTCTTGGTTCATCAAATCTACCAATAAAGCAAATCTTAGTTGAGGTATTATTTATTTTTTCAGTAGTTCTAAGAGTATTTGAAAAATTATTTACATTAATTCCATTAGGAATAATAGAAGAGTTAAAAGAAAAATATTTATTTATATATTTTTGAGAAAATTTTGAAACACAAATTTTATAAGATAATCTTTTTACCATAAATTTTAGAATAAAATTAAGGTAGTAATAAACGTAATTTTTCTTATCACTATATGCGTGAAAAGTAGCAATTTTTGTAATATTTGTAAAAATATTTATAAGTATTTGAGATGGAATTAAGGGTTCGTGTATATGAATAATATCAAAATTATTTTTTCTAATAATCTTAATAGATTTTATTATTTTAAAAATATTTAGTGAGATCCTAGTTTTTGAACCAAGAAAAGAAAATGTTACCGGTTTACCCAAATCAATAAATTCAACATCATCTAAAGTATGAATATTAGTCAAAGATAAAGGTGCAAAAATAGTAACTTCGTTGCCTCTTTGAGATAATTCTCTAGAAAGCTCTACAATATGAGTTTGAACCCCACCTGGAACAGAAAAATCATAAGGCGAAGTTATTGCAATTTTCAACTTATTCTAAGCCTGAAAAATCCTCAACTGCTTTTCTAGCATCATCATCTCTCATTTGATTAGGAGGTGATTTCATAAAGTAAGCACTTGGAGCATCAACAGCACCAGATACTCCTTTATCCAATGCAATTTTTGCACATCTTATGGCATCAATAGCAACACCAGCAGAGTTTGGACTGTCTTCCACTTCTAGCTTTAATTCAACATTTAATGGGACATCTCCCCAAGAAGTTCCTTCCAATCTTATGTAAGCCCATTTTCTATCTTCTAACCAAGGGACATGATCTGAAGGACCAATATGTACATCATCAGTTGGCAGTTCTTTTTCAAGTTGAGACTGAACAGCATTAGTTTTTGAAATTTTCTTACTTTTTAGCCTTGATCTTTCAAGCATATTCAAAAAGTCAGTGTTACCACCAAAATTTAATTGATATGTTCTATCTAACCTAACTCCTCGATCTTCAAAAAGTCTTGCAAGAACTCTATGAACAATAGTCGCTCCAACCTGACTCTTGATATCATCACCAACTATTGGTAAACCTCTATCCTTAAATCTTTTCTGCCAGTAATCTTCTTTAGCAATAAAAACTGGAATACAATTTACAAAACCACATCCAGCAGCCAAAACTTGTTCAACATACCATTTAGTCGCTTCTTCTGATCCAACTGGAAGATAGTTAATTACCACATCAACTTTTCGTTCTCTTAAGATTTCAACAATATCTGAAGTTTGGCCTTCTGGTTTATCTCTATCTCTTTCAACTTCTACTATGTCAGATAAATATTCTCCAATTCCATCATGAGTCATTCCTCTATCAACCTTAACTCCACTATGAGGTACTTCGTGAAATTTCAAAGCATTATTATTATTTGTAAAAATTGCTTCTGACAGATCTTTACCTACCTTATCTTTATCAACATCAAAGGCAGCAACTATATTAACGTCACCTATAGAATACCCTCCTAAAGTGTTATGCATAAGACCAGGAACTTTTATGTCGCTTTCTCCAACTTCTGAATATTTTTGAATACCCTGAACCAATGATGAAGCACAGTTTCCAACTCCAATGATAGCAACATTAATTTGACCCATAAAAAACTCCAAATACTAAATATGAAAATTAAATTATAACTTAATATGCTAGAGCAGACCCATCTTTTCTTGGCTCTGTACCTAAAGATATAACTCCAGATTCATGATCATATTTAGCTAATTGGGCTCCTCCAAATTTCATTCGATCGTTTCCTCCAACTAACTCAATATGGTGTCCCTTATTTTTTAATTCATTAACAGTGGATTCAGAAAGATCTTCTTCTAAAGATATAGTCTTCATATCATCAACATCTAATGAAAACCTAAGTGCATCTAAAGATTTTTGAGCACCAAAACCATAATCAATAATATTTGATAGAACTTGCAAATGCCCTTGAGGTTGTTGGAATCCACCCATTACTCCAAATGATAAAAATAATTTAGAATCTTTAGTGACCATACATGGAATGATAGTGTGAAATGGCCTCATATTTGGTTCTAAATAATTTGGATGATTTTTATCAAGACTGAATAATGCTCCTCTGTTCTGGAGAGCAATACCTGTTTCAGGAACAACTAGTCCAGAACCAAAACCTTGAAAGGTTGAGTTAATTAAAGAACAGCCCATTCCATTTTTATCAATAGCAGTTATATAAACAGTGTCACCAGAAGTTTCAAAAGTATTATGTGATACTTTTTTCATCACAGACTCTTTATTGATTTCATTAAATCTTTGTTTTGCATATTCTTTAGATAAAAGTTTTTCTGTAGGAATATCTGATTTGGCTGGATCAGTGATATACCAAAGAGAATCCGCAAATCCTATTCTTATTGACTCTATTAAGTAATGATAAAAATCACTACTTCCATGATCAATAGAACTAAAATCTAAATTTTCTACAATATTTAAAGCAATTAAAGCAGCTAAACCTTGTCCATTTGGAGGGCATTCATAAACATCGTATCCTCTGTAATTTGTTTTTATTGGATCAGTCCAAAAAGATTTATAATTCCTTAAGTCTTCTTGGTCGAGCCATCCTCCCTCAGATTGTATAAAATCAGAAATTTTCTTAGAAATACTTCCATCGTAAATAACTTTTGGCCCTTCTTTAGAAATTTTATACATAGATGAAGCAAGCTCAGGTAACCTAATTACTTCACCTTCAACAGGAGCTTTATTATTTTTATTTAACAATTCAGATCCAGATTCTCTAAATTTGAGTTTAGATTCATTCTCAGCCCATGCCCATGAAATAAGTTCTGAAACAGGATAACCTTCTTCAGCTAATTTAATACCAGGCTGAAGCGATTCAGAAAGAGATATAGTCCCAAACTTTTTTAATATTTGTTCCCAACCATCAACAGATCCTGGGACAGAAACTGAATAAGCTCCACCTTTACCTTCAGTTGGAATAGAAGAGAAGCCTTTATCTAGTAATTCATTAGGATTAGAATTTCTAGAAGAAGTTCCAGAACCATTAAAAGAACTTATTTTTTCAGTTTTAGGGTCCCAAATCAATGCAAATATATCACCACCTATACCCGTAGACATAGGTTCTACAACTCCAAGAGTTGAAGCCATAGTTACTGCAGCATCAACAGCATTTCCACCTGCTTTAAGTACATCAATACCTACCTGTGAAGCTATTGGTTGACTTGTTGCCACTCCTCCATTTAGACCATGAACACTAGATCTTCTTGATGAAAAAAAACTCATTATAATCTCCTTTACACGCATTAGTGTACACGGATCAGTATATCCTAAAACGTTTAGTTTTAATTCTTTCTTGGATTTAATATATCAGTTAATGCATCGCCTATTATATTCCAGCAAAAAATCATTATCCAAATTACTATTATTGGAGATAAAAGTTGTTCAGGATGATTAGTTAAAACTGACACACTAGCTCCACCTCTACCTGAAACATCGGATAACATCGCTCCTAAACTTGGTCTTGGTGGTTGAACTCCTAAACCAAAAAAGGAAAGAATCACTTCTGATAAGGCAACTGCTCCTAATCCAAAAGTTGCAGTAACAACTAATGGTGCAATTACATTAGGTAAAATATGCCTAGTAACAATTCTAAGCGTGCTAGCTCCAGATGTTCTAGCTGACTGAACATAATCAACATTTCTAATACTAAAAACTTGGGCTCTTATAAGTCTCATTGTTCCAAACCAACTTAATGGAAGTAATGCTATTCCTATAACTAAATAATCTATTATTCCGCTACTTACTAATCCAGAAATATTCAAGTTATCTTCAATAGAGTAGAACATTTTTGTAATCCTTGGACGCAATGTAGCTGCCAACAAAATAATAAGAAGGATATCAGGGAAAGAAGAAACCAATTCTCCTGTCCTCATTACGACAAAATCAAAAAGACCTCTGTAATAGCCTGCTAGTAATCCAAGAAATAAACCTAAAATTAAGGACCCTGTTAATAGACCAGTAATTGTAACAATTACTGTAGTTTGTATTCCCCATATAACTCTAGAAAGAATGTCTCTTCCCAATCTATCTGTACCCAAAAGATTTTCCATATCAGGAGGAGATTGAGTCTTAAGTAAGTTTGTTTCTGAATAATCATAAGGAGCTAATAATGGTGCAAAAATTCCAACTAAGTAGATAATTGAAACTAAGATAACACAAATTACTCCTAGTTTTTTTCTACTAAAATTAATCATGAATAATCTAGTAGCTGATAAATTTTTAGGATTTAAGTCCATCATTGTAATTCAATCCTTGGATCAACTAGGGTATATAAAAAATCAATAATTAAGTTTGCAACTACCAACGCACTAGATCCTAATAAAACTATAGCCATAATCACTGGATAGTCTCTTGAGTAAACTGAATCTAAAGAAATTCTTCCTACTCCAGGTATACCAAATAAGATTTCAACTATTAGAGATCCTCCAAACAATCCTGCTAAAGAAAATCCCATAATCGTAACTACAGGTAACATAGCATTCCTAAAAGCATGTTTCCATAATACTTTATTTTCACTGACACCTTTTGCCCTAGCCAATTTAACATAATCTGTATCTAAAACTTCAATCATTGAAGACCTAATTAGCCTAACAAAAACAGCTGCTCCGGGTATGCCAATTGTTATAGCTGGCAGTATAATTCTTTTATCAAAAACTCCACCCCAACCAGCTGCGGGAACTAAATCGAGTTGAAGAGCGAAAATAAGTATCAAGAAAGGCGCTGTAAAAAAAACAGGCATAGCATAAAAAACTAAAGAAAAAATAACTACGATTGGATCCCTTACTGTTCCATTATGAACAGCTGCATAAAAGCCTAAAGGTGTACCTATTGCAATAGCGATTACAAAAGAAATAATATTTAGCTTTGCAGAGACAATTAATTTTGGAATTAATAACTCAGAGACTTCTCTATTCTTAAAAACATATGATTCTCCAAAATCTCCAACTGCAGCTTTTCTAACATAATTTAACCATTGAATAACAACTGGATCATTCAATCCCATTTTCTCTCTTATTCTATCTGCGGATTCTTGATCGTAATTATTACCTAACTGAACTTCAATTGGATCACCAGGGCCATATACTCCTAAGAAAAAAACTATAAGAGATACCATAAGTAAAAGAACTGGCATCCAAATAATTCTTTTGAAAATATACTTTAACATGATCTGTTTATAAACAATTTATAATATCAAATCTATATTAAATTTATTATTCTATGTACATATCTTTGTATTTAGGAACAATAATGGGAGTAAAAGAGTAACCCTTAACCCAGGGCTTTACTAACGCATAACCATCCGTATCGAACCATAAAGGAAATATAGGAGCTTCATCCACAACTATTTGTTCGGCTTGGTTATATAGTAAAAATCTTCTGTTTTGATCTAATTCAGTTCTAGCTTCTAAAATCAAATCATCAACTTTTTCATTTTTATAATTACCATGATTTACATCAGAGCCACTATAGAACAATATATCAATAAAATCTTGTGGATCAGGATAGTCGGCTTGCCATCCAGAGCCAGCCCAAACTTGTAATCTTTTTCTGTTCATGTCTTGCAAATATGTTGCCCACTCAACCTGTTGAATTTCAACTTCAACTCCAAGAGTCTCTCTCCACATATCTGAAATCACTTCTGTATCCATACCTGGAGAACCTCCAGTTCCAGGAATAGTAACTATTATTCTAGGACGAGTTGCGGGGTCTGAATATTTTGATTTTGATAAATAATCTTTAGCTAATTCTGGATTGAACTCTAGTCCATTAATTGATGGACTGTAACCTGGAAACCCAGGTGGAATTACAGCATAAGCAGGTTTAGTAAGTCCTGAATAAATCTTATCTGCAATAAGCTCTTTATCAACAGCATGACTTAGTGCTTTTCTGAAATTTTCATCATCAAAGGGAGCCATATTAACGTTAAATCCGATATAGGATAATGTAAATTGTGGCGGGACATCTACTAAATCTTTGCTTAAAGGATCATTAGGATCTTTGACTCTCTCTAAATCTGCCAAACCAACACCAGTAATATCTATTTCATCATTCTCATACATAGCCATAGATACTCCACCTGCAAGATTCATAATGACTCCATCAACTTTGGATTTTTCTCCCCAATATAAATCATTTCTCTTGAGTTTGAGAATTTGTCCGATCTGATATTCTTGAAGAACAAATGGGCCAGTACCTACAGGAGAATCGATCCAGTCGTCTCCCATTGACTCCAAATATTTTTGACTTAGCACAAATGCAGTAGGGTAGGTCAGTTTTGCCAAAAAATATGTTTTTGGAGAATCAATCGTTATTTCTAAAGTCTTATCATCAATAGCCTTTACGCCTTCAACTTCTTGTATCCCTCCATTGCTATCTATGACTTCTTTAACTCCGATAATATCTCCAAGATAGACGTCTGCATTATAGGAACCAGTATCAGGATTAGCAGATCTTTCTATTGACCATTTAAAATCTTGAGCAGTAACATTTTCACCATTAGAAAACTTGATATCTTCTCTTAGATTAAAAGTATAAACTGTGCCATCATCAGAAACTTCCCAAGATTCAGCTAAATCAGGAATAATATCTAGATCTTTATTTAAAGTTACTAATCCTGAAAATATTTCTACAATAATAGATGCAGAAGTTGTATCAGTAACTAAATGAGGATCAAAGGTTGGAGGATCAGAGAAATTTATTCTAAACACATTTTCTTTAGAACCAGATGAACTACCTGAGTTACTTTCTAGGCCTGGGGCAACATTTGAACTTTTACCAACTGACGAATTTTCTTCTGATATCTCATCCGATCCACAAGAAAACATAATAAAAAGAAAAACTGATAATAAAATAATTTTAAATTTTGAAAACATACTAATTTTTTCCCTATCTTTAAGATTTATAATTTAATTTTATCTGATAATTATGAATATATTATGAAGAACCTTTATTTGTAAAACATAATTAACTTTTTTCTATATTTTTTAGTAGAAAAGCTTCAATAAAGCTATCAATATTTCCATCTAAAACTGAGTCTATATCACTAATTTCTAAATCAGTTCTGTGATCTTTTACCATTTTATAAGGATGCATTACATAAGATCTAATTTGTGAACCAAAATCTGCAGAAATGTGCTCACCTTTTATTTTAGCTTCTCTTTCCTTTTTCTTTAATAATTCAATTTCTTTCAAACGAGACTGCAAAATCTTCATGGCCAATTCTTTATTTAATAATTGAGATCTTTCATTTTGTACTGAAACAGTTATTCCAGATTCCAAATGAGTTATTCTTACTGCTGTTGAATTCTTTTGAACACTTTGCCCTCCAGCTCCACCAGCCTTAAATACATCTATTCTTAATTCCTTTGGATCAATAATTAGTTCTTCTTCTGTTTCAAGTTCAGGCATAATTTCAACTAAAGAAAATGATGTGTGTCTTCTATTACCAGTATCAAAAGGAGAAATTCTTACTAGTCTATGAGTGCCTTTTTCAGCTTGAAGCATTCCATATGCATATTCACCTTCTACCCTAACTATTGCAGACTTAATCCCAGCTTCATCACCTTGAGAAATATGCATGATTTCCATTGTAAAGTTATTAATTTCACACCATCTTTTATACATTCTTAGCAAAATTTCAGCCCAATCTTGAGAATCTACTCCTCCAGCTCCTTGCTTAATTCCAAGAATTGCATTTCTTTGATCAAATTCACCTTTCATTTTTAGTTTGAGAGATGTTTTTATATATATTTCACGAAGATCAATTATAGCTTTATGTATAGATTTTTCTGAGCTTTCATCTTCAAGTTCTAGAGAAATATCGCATAGTTCTAGTATTTCAATAGAAGAGTTATCTAGTTTATTAAATTGATCTAATGAATCCTTTTTTGATTTTAATTGCTTCAAAAAATTTTTAGCAGAATTGTTATCTTTCCAAAGATTTTGGTCTGAAGATTTTTTTTCTAATTCTAATATTTCTAGTTTTAACTTATCAAGGTCAAACATTCCTCAAAATCTTGACAATTAGATTGCGCAATCTTGAGGCCTCGTCTTTAAGTTCTTTAATTTGCATAATTTTTTAATATGTAAGAAATATTTTAATGTTGTATTCTATTTATATTATATTGCATAAACAAAATTTTGCGGGGCATGGCGTAGCTCGGTAGCGCGTCCGGCTGGGGGCCGGGAGGTCGTAGGTTCAAATCCTGCTGCCCCGACCATTGGAGGAAAAATTGAAAACTAAAAAATTATTCGTTATCCTAATAATTTTACTCATATCTATGTTAAGTTGTGAAGATCAAATTAATATATTTGAACCTT
>Ga0208261_1000688_pt1 | contig 13010 bp, 6 predicted proteins | sample Knorr_S7_td_DCM__FD_185595 | JGI IMG/M metagenome (GOLD analysis project Ga0208261, IMG submission 185595) | Marine microbial communities from Southern Atlantic Ocean transect - Knorr_S7_td_DCM_ad_131m_LV_B (SPAdes) (version 3) | ecosystem: Environmental > Aquatic > Marine > Oceanic | place...
GTAGTCGGGACACATGTTGCCTATGTCCTCCTGGTCCCCGTCAATCCCGTAGGAGCCGTAAACTCCGTTGTGCATAATAGGGGCCCTGGCCTCGCTGCTCCCGTTTTTCCACATGAGCTCCATGACCCCAATTAGTCCCGAAATGGGCACTATCGTCTTCAGATACTCGTTTCCGAAGGTAGCGGCCTGCCAAGGCGTCGAGCCATCGTAGGACTTGCCGATCATTGAAACTCCGCCATTGCTCCATTCCTGGGTCCCCAACCAAGTAACGGCCGCATCGACCCCCAACTGCTCCGCATTGCCCATCAGGTCCATGCAGTGGTTCGAACGACCGGTCCCCATTACGGACACCTGGGCGAATGCGTACCCGTGGGGGAGGATCTGATCGATTATCATCTGTCCGAGCCAGGTTCCGGGAACCTCTATCGATGGGGTTTCGACACTGACCTCGTCGAAGTAGGGTCCGAACTCCGCAATCACGGGGACCTTGACGCCGGGCGGTACATCGGGGAGCCATACAGCCAGACTCACCACTCCGTTCGGAGCGGACCCGCCCTCGCTCAGGGGTAGGTCGAAGCTCACGAAGTGGTGCGTTGAGTTCCAATCGTTGTCCGTCTCCAGAATCCCGTAATCCCCTTGTTCCATGACGTAACTGTAGCTGCCACTCGTGATGTACGGCCACTCAGACCTCTCCCATACGGGCACTCTCTCGTAAATCCCCAAGTCTTTCTTTATCTCGTCCACAACATCGTCAATTATCCATCCATGGATGGAAACTAGCAGCATTATCGCAACCATGGAGATAGCGACCCCCAACAACTTCAGTTTGGAGGACGAGGCATCCTGCCCCTCGGCATCTCCAACGGGAACTCCTTCGATCATGGCAAACTTTCGAACCCAAGAAAACTATTCAGAGTTATGTTTTGGTGATTATTCAAGCCCACCCAATCTCGGCTGTTCCGGTTAATTCTTCAATTCGCTGAGTGGTATTCTAATCGAGGGTATCTTGAACGGCAGGGTGTGACGACTGGTCTTAGGGGGGAACACATCACCTGAGACGCCCATCTCCAGAACCTCGGTCTTGGTTATCGACTCCTTTCCACAGTCCGGCCAGACATCCACCAGGACGCCCTCGTCGACCAAGTAATCAACCATGATAACAGGAACTCTGACAAGTCCCAGAGACTTCGCAGCAGTCCACTTGTGATGGCCGTCCAGAATCACCATCGACCCCCTGTCAACGATTATCGGCTTGTAGAATCCCTTGCTCAGCAGCTTCGAAGTCCTGGTCTCCAGATTATCTGGAATGACCTCCTCGTGACCCCGAAGAGAGACAGTTTCAACCAAAACGACCTCCTCTAACTGGTCCTCCATCTATTTCTGATGGTGCAAGCAGGCTCATAAATGAGTTCTAGGTCGGCGGGCCGCTAGAGGTATGCCCATGGGATTGTACAAGCACGTTAGTGGAGTTTGGAAGCAGCCCAAGGAGGGAATGCCATCTAGGTACAGGATCGAGAGGATGGCAGGATGGAGGAAGGACCCAGTCTTCTCCAGGATAGACAAGCCAACCAGAATTGACGCAGCCAGGAGAGTGGGCTACAAAGCCAAGCAAGGAGTGGTTGTAGTACGAACCAGAGTCCGACGCGGTGGACTCAGGAAGGGCAAGATACACATGAAGAGAAAGCCCTCCAAGGCCGGTATCAAGAAGATCACAATGGCCAAGTCGATCCAGAGAATCGCAGAGGAGAGGACAGCAAGGAGGTACCCAAACCTCGAGGTCCTGAACTCATACTGGGTCGGCGAGGACGGGAAGAACAAGTTCTACGAGATCATCATGATCGACCCCGAGCACCCTGCAATCAAGTCGGACAAGGACCTTGGATGGGTTTCCAGCGGCTCCAGTCATCGTGGACGCGCGTTCAGAGGCAAGACAGGCGCAGGGAAGAGGGGCAGAGGCCTACTGAACAAGGGGAAGGGAGCGGAGAAACTCCGACCAAGCCTCAAGGCGAACAAGAATAGGGGCAAGTAACCGCTCCATTCCGTCAGATTGATGCCGAATGATGAGCGGCGTACGTGCATGGCGGACCGTCACGCTTCGGAAATCAGGGGATTACCGGTTATCATCCCCGACGGACGTCTCCTCGGTACAGTGCATGACACCGTCATCGACGTCAACAACTGGTCCTGCACCCACATCTTCGTCTCAGACCCCCCAGATGCCATTGTCGAGGGAAGAACCCACGTAGCCGTCCCGTGGACTTGGGTCAGATCGGTAGGGGACGTAGTGCTACTGAGGTGGTTCCCGCAGACGCCCATACCCAGAAATCTGTAGATCAAAGTCCGAACGCGATTGCGATACCGTTCAAAAGGAAAGGGCGAACGGGCGGATGATGCGTTGGGCGTGCGTTTTTGCGGTATTCATCCTAATGACGCCAATCTCCTCGGTAGCCGCCTCATCCACGAAGGGAGTCATTTCCTGCTCCAACTCCAATCTAGAAAGCCTGCCCTCGAACTGGAGCCTCTCAGACCAATCGTGCCTGAGGGTGGACTTGGGAGTCCTTCCCCAGGGCGAATCGCTTTTCTTCGAAATCTCTGCAGATTCGGAGATAGACATCCTCCTATTCCCGTCGAACACCGTCTCCGTATACCAGAACGAACAGACATACCGGATGGACTCGGTCTGGGTCAGTGACTCGGTTTTCGAGTCATTTTCAGGAGAAGGGGAGTGGCACTGGAACGTCCCTTCGGACCGAGAACCAACCAGATGGTACCTGGTAATCGACAACCTAGCTCACCCACAGGACTCAGGAGAGGGAGCCCAGGGGGGACAAGACTCCGAGATCACCCTCGATGGCGGGATAATCTCTCCAGAGGAGTTCACCCTATCCGACTCAATCCACAGGGTCAGTCCCGGGGAATACTCCGTCGTCCACGGCCCCTTCTCGGTAGACGAGGGAACTTTCGTAGAGATCCACGCCAGAACCATGGCAGGGGAGCCCGATATCTTCGTGATGACGGAATCGGCTTTCTCCTTCTACTCCCCCTCCTCCGACTGGTCCTCGTCACTGAGGATCGTATCGGCGGACATGCTCCTGGTGAACAGTGAGAGGTACCTCCCATGGGAAGCCTCTGATACCGACGGAGAAGACCTCGTCATAGTCGTGGACAATAGGCCGGGCCCTGGTGGCGGGGGAGCAGGAACTTCGCATGCAGCTGTCACCGTCACGGTGACCCTCACGCCGGTCCTCTCCCCGACTATCTCCAGCGAGAGCGACTTGGACTCAGTGGACGTCGGTCAATCAGTGACCCTGTCCGCATCCGAGACTCCTAACCAGTCCGACCAGATACCCATCTCGGGCTTCTCATGGGACACAGATTCCGATGGCGTCAACGACGTGAACGGCGTGTCGACTGAGCAATCGTGGTCAGAGCCCGGGAACTACTCGGTCAGGCTATCTGTGACATCCACCGACTCGAGGAGCGCAAGCACAACCAGGACGATCACCGTCTCAGACATGTCCCCGCCCAGTGTCACGATGTCCCCATCAGGGCAGATAACGAAGGGGTTCGGAGAGGAGATGTCTCTAAGCGCGACGTTCACTGATAATTGGGGCGTCGAGAGCATAGACTGGCTATTCGATGGCTCAATCGTGCTCTCAAACTACTCCATATCGGAACCCACCTCCACCCTCTCGATCCAGGTCTCCGATGACTACTCCGCCGGAGAGCACGTCGCCTCAATAATCGTCACGGACAAGTCGGGGATTTCCACCAGACAAGACGTCACCGTCATTTTCATGGACGTCTCGGCACCGGTGATTTCCCCCTATGAAGCACATATCGAGGTAGAGAGCGGGGATCCGACGATTCTGCAGGTCTTCGCGCAGGACAACCAGTCCGACGGACTGGACTACACGTGGACCTTCGAGCAGGGGACCGAGAACGAGATCCAGTTCAGCGGACCCCAGGTCATCTACGAGTTCGACTCAGAAGGTCCCACAAGCGTGGTTTGCAGGGTGCAGAACGACGCCGGCCTTTCCTCCTATGCAGAAATACTCGTCATCGTGACGAAGAGCGACGAAAGCAGCGGACTCACATGGCAGATCATCGCAGCCTTGTCAGTATTCGTCCTGATAATAATCGCGGTTGCTTCGCTGTTCTACTACAACAACGCGGTGAACAGAAGGATGTCCGAACTATCGGAAGTCGAAGAGGAGGACGAATCCCCGGCACCTCCCCCCTCTGCCCAGATGCAGGCTCAGATGTGGGGGAGGACGCAGCCCCAATCCTTCCAACCACCCGAGCCGACAGCCAGCTCCAACCTGGATGACGAGATGCTCGACATTCTGGGCGCGAGTAAGCCTGCAGAAGCCCCCATCCCTCAGGACACCCTAGAGGACTCACTCCTCGGAGACCTGGAGTCGCTACCAGAACCACAATCACAGGAAGACCCAGATGATAGGACCGTCAGGAAGCAATGCACCGACTGCTCGAAGAAATTCCAGATCACTCTCCCCGAGGGTATAGACGCTGCTCTCACCAACTGCCCGCATTGCGGCTCGGAACAGTCTGTCGCCCTCTGATAGCGTAGCTAAACCGTGATATTCGGAAGCGCGAGCAGGGCAACACCCTATAGCGCACCTCTAAGAGGTGCGGTCTAGAATGGACCGAGAAAGGACCCCCAAGGAGGAAAATCGTAACTCTTCCAGGCTCACTCTGATCCTGGTGCTGATTTTCGCCTCCCCACTGCTCCTCCCCTTCACTTACGCAAGTGGTGAACCTCGATTCGAATCCAGTGATTTCGACGTCCTGGACGAGCTAAGCGACATGCTCGAGGAGAGGGAGTCATTCCTCGGGTCGAACTCGGTCTCACCCATAGCGGACTCCCGAATCGACGCAGTCCGAGACTCGGTCATATCCTCAGACCCGTCGAGCGTCATCTCAGATGTGGGCCCGTCCATTGACGGTCTTTCCATGGTCTCCTCATCCCCACCGGCTCCCCAACACCCGGAGCCTTACGACCTGCTTCTGACAGGGGGGAACAACCCGGGGATGGTTGACAACATCTGGCAGACCCTGTTCAACATCACGGACTACGTAATCTGGACCCAGTACGTCGATGTTAACGGTCAGATAATCGAGGGGTACGAGATAGTCTCCTTCAGCGCGTCACTCTTCTCCCTCCTAAACACCAACACCGACGCTCTCCTCCATGCCGTGGACGTCGACGGCGATGGTGACGATGACGTCCAGGTCGGCCTGCAGATCAACCTGGAGTTCCTCGGTGGATTCGGGATTGAGGGCGGCAAGCTCTGGATCGAGCCCGGAATCGAATTCACCGTGAAGGAGATCGGCAGCAGCGCCTCTGACCCTGACTGGGAGAACATGAAGTCGCTTCATGTGTCCCTGATCAAGGCGTTCTCGTACTCAGACTCGGGTTCCCTCCTGAACCTGGGAGGCGGTGAGAGCTACGTCTGGGTCATCGACTCCAGATTCACCACCCCCCCTAACGACTTCACATTCACCGTTGGAATCGAGAGGCTGTACTTCGACGTGGTAGGGGGGGCCCAGGACCTGTTCGACACCTTGTTCGAAACCCTCCTCAATCCCTTCAACCCAACACCCCCAGACGAGAGCGGCATCACCTTCTCCTCGATCTCCTCGCCCTACTCGCTGAAGTTCGACAACGGGGGGCAGGACGAATGCTCCCAGAGCTACAACACATCGGAACTCTACACCATGAGCTCCCTGGATATCAGCTGCGGAGTATCAGCTGGCTTCGGGTACATCCACTTCTCCCCTCCAGACGACGACTCAGACAGGAGGATGTGGGAGCTCGCGTACATCGAGGCCAGATTCCACCCCCATGGGGAGTCCAAGCGCCTCCCACGGGATGCGGAGCTGGTAGTAAGGACGGACAGCGTCCTGCCAGTCTCAGGAGGGCTACAGGGAGAGAAGAGCCTCACGACACTGGAGTACTGGGCGGACCGCAGGTCCGATCTCCACATCCACTTCCACGAAGACAGGTCCGACCTCCCGGAGTCCGAGTCAGACGGGGCCTACGGGAACACTACCGACTCTGTGGGATGGTTGAGGGGGATGCCTGCAGGCTCGCTAGAACAGGACGAGATCGAGCGAGCATTCCGGATGCTAGGTTCGACCGATCAACCGGAACTCCCGGGAGACATCCCAAACGAGCTGGGACTGATCATAGGAATCAAGAATTTCACCAGGGACAGCAGTCAGAACGTAGACGACCCCACTCTTCCGATAAATCCAGCCGACCCACCGGACAGCCTGATCGTCGTTAGGTCCGTTCAACCACTCCAGGAGATCGACTACACCTCTTGGTTCACAAGGGGAGGGAAGAGCGAAGATCACAGGAGAATCCACATTTTCGCTGACTCCATACCATCCGCAATCGCAGTCTACGGATCATTCGGAATCGGGGGAGCAGCCGAGTCCAACGACACCCTGGACTCGGGAAACAACCTAGACTTCATCTCCAAGATAGTTGACTCAGTAATTCTGAATCTAGTCGACGTATTCCTGGACGTGGGCAGCATCCTCAACGAGGTTCCATCCACGGTCGTAGAGCTTATCGGCGGGAGCGTGGATGCCGCAGGAGTCTCGGGCAGGGAGATTCACCTTCTGATGACGGACACGTGGCTGGCATCGCGAAACCCATTCCCACTAGGGGACTTCTCCATGCAGATCGGGTCCTCGGACCACGTCACCTCAACCGGTAACCACGTGATTCTATCTCGAGATCGGGACCTAGGGATGATGCAGACCGACGAGGGCCTAGTAGACCCGCTCGTCCCCATAGCGGCCAGTGTAAACTTCTCAGGACTCCAGGCGTTCTCCCTCGTCGACTCGAACTCCACGGACTCCCAGGTACTCACCCTGAAGACCGTATCAGCCGAGAGCCTCAGATTGGCCTACGTCAGTCACAATTCATCCTCACTGGATGACTACGAATACCAGTCTGCCTGGCTGTCCGACGTTCCTGACGACATCACCATTACAGCGTCTCCAAGCGGGGTCGATTACTCCGCCTCGTCTGAAATAGGATCGATAGTATACACCGGTTACGATGGCTCCCTCAGCCAGGCAGTCAGAGTAACCGGGTTCCCGGACTCTTTCTCCACGACATCAGGGAGCGTCCTCTCCTGGTCCTCGAACTCAACCATAGACCTGGTCGAAGCGCAAATCAGCGACTCCCCCGAACCGCAATCCATGGTCGGAGACCACTTCCTCTTCCATCACGACCCCCAGAGCAACACCTCCTCTCTGTCGGCCACCTTGACCGGGATAAGCGAAGTCGGTTGGATACCGCCAGTGGAGGAGGGGGCCCCGGGACCAGATGGGATAGGCACCGCATTCGCGACAATAGAAGGCAGGAACTCGATGAAGATCAACGTAGCAAACGCCCCATCCAGCGAAAAACTACCATTGAGCATCCTCGCAGAGATAGACCCCCTGCCCTCCAGCCTGTCTCTACAGATACCAAGCGGATCGGATTCAGGGCCCTCATTGGACGTACCGGAATTCAACTCCTCGAAGGGGATGACCGGTGTCGCCTTCTTCATAGGCGGGCTGTCGGACCTCGGCAGATCGGTTAACGGCGTCCTCTCTGGAATCACCACAGACATCTCCACCGGCTCGAGCTCGGGGGACGGGAACTTCTCCTTCTCCCTCGGCCTGGAGGCAGACTCCAACTTCGACCTGGTGGTAGAGTCCAAGATGGGTGCAGACTCCATCGACGAACCCGAGTGGGTCCACGGGATAGTCCTCAACTCGGCAGCCACCGGCATCACAGATGGCTTCCACCTGAAGACGTGGGTCCCCAACCTCCCTCCCTCGGCAGACATCTCGGTATCCAGGGAGATGGTCACCAGCGGGGAGGTATGGTCAGTGACCATAGGACTGGACGGCTGGGAGCCATTCAACTCCGAGTTCGTCATTTCCTCCCGGGGAGTCAACGGTCAGGACGTCTTCCTCACAATAGAGGGGCTCGAGGTAGGATCGCCCACCTCCCTGCTCATCGAATCAGTCTTCCGAACCGAGACAGTGGGGGGAATCACAGAGACCTCCACATCAACGCTGTACAGGATGTCGAACAGGTTGGACTGGTTCCACGCACTCATCCTGAACAGGCAGTCAGGTAGCAGGACGGAGATGATGGTACAAGACATCCCCGAGTCAGTGGAGATCCAGGCCAGCCTAGGAAACGCCGTTTCGATGGATGTAACCGTCCCGGAGGAGTTCCGTAAGGGGGACCTGGGGGTCGGATCGATAATGATTCAGCAGATGCAGTGGCTCGAGGGATCCTGGTGGCCAGCAACCCTGTTCCTGACCCAAGTCCCCGGTTCGATGAACCTGACAACCGAGGCCGACCTGAACTTCGACATAACGAGGAACCTGGCGTTCCAGGGTATGCCCGTACTGGACTTCTCCGCGTCCAGCGAGGGCATGTCTCTGTACATCGAGGCGCAAGGGAGGGCGATAAACAGCAAGGGGGACATCGTGCTCATGGCAGAGGGACTCGCGGACAGGCTCTCCATCAAGCCAACAGAATCCTACGGCTTGAACATAAGATCCAGCGGCGATGGAGTGGACAGGCTGTACTTCAGGGCCAATGAAATGCCCACCCTCCCTCCAGTGGAACTGGACCAAATGGAGGCGATGGGCGAGAACCTCAAGAGCGCAAACATCCAGATTCACGAATTCGGGAGAGTCACTGTGATGATACCAGGATACCAGCTGATCGAGGTCTCCGACGTCCAGGGGGGTAGGATCATCATCTCGGCTAGAGCGACCGCTGAGATAAATGGAATCGAAGTCGACCTCCGAGGCGTGGTCCTCGACGCGCAGATAACCGGAGGAGTCCCCTCAGGGACCTCCCTGGGCGTGAACGGCTTCGCCTCAGACCTATCGCTTCTGAACAAGATCCCCGGATTCTCAGGATCAACCAGCCACTGGATGGCGCCCGAACCAATGTCCTCGGGAATCCTGACCGTCGTAGCAACCTTGGGGGGGATGGCGTAGTGCGGTCGCCCAGGGGGATAATCGGACAGGCATCGGAAGCCGATTCCGAGATAGCCCATGAGATACTGGACAAGATCGAGGACGTCGCGGAGAGGGTAACCCCCAAGAGGGTGGTCTTCGCCTCTATCATGGCTCTCCTTATCGGCATGGCCTCGTTACTGGCCGTAGTGTGGATCATCCCATACGAGAACGTGGACGTGGAGGTCGTCTACATGCAAGCAGGAGGGGGGCACGTGGTTCTCGCCGAGCTGGACAACAAGGGAAGCCGCGCCATCGAGGACGTAAGCCTGACCATCAGGTTCCTCGACTCTGAGGGATTGGAGATAGACAGGCACGACTTCTACATGGCCAAACTACCAGCCCACAGCTCGATTTCCAACACCCCCTCAGACGACCTCGAGCTAGTGGTGCTGGGGCAGTCCGTATGGGACGACTACCTGATCGAGATCACCCTCGAGTACGTGGACAACGGCGGACAGAGGGACCTGTACACATGGACCCACGAGGTCGGCTACTGGACCAGGGAGTCTTTCGTGGACCAGACCCCATTCGAACTATTCTGACCCAACACGATTCCAAACTGACGATTGACCCATAGTATGAAAGCAGGAGAAATAGGGGGTTACACAATGGAGAAACGGGTCTCGGCGCTCATCCTGATAGTCCTGCTATCCTCCACACTTGGCACCCCCGAGAACGGCTCCCAGTCGGGCGAAGGGACAGGCGGGGAACTCTACCCTGAGGTTACGAGAATAGCGATCTCCCCGGACCCGAACAGCGTCAGGGACCTCGGCTCGCCTGTCATATCAGAGGGCATCGAGGGACACAGGGGGCTGTGGGCGGACTCATCCATAGGGATCTACACCACCTCCGGGCTGCTTCCGCACACGGACGTCCCGGACTCCCTGATGGAGGCGAGGCCAGACCTGATGGTCGTCCTCGTCTCCTCTGACACGGGCCTATGGGACGCCAAGACCTCCATACTCGAATCGGCCCACGTGGCCGTGAGGACCACAATCCCCCCCTCTGGGTTCCTGATCCAAGGAGGTAAGGAGGCCCTGCAATCCGTCTCCAGACTCCCCTTCATAGAAGCAAGCCACTCCGTACCACTAGCGCTGCTAATCGAGGAGAGGCTCTGGGACAGCGAATCGACGACGGAGGTCGAGATGACCGGATGGAAGGACGCAGAGCTGAACAGGCTCGACTCGCCCGGGGTAGGCCTCACGGGCTCGGTGTCCTCCCTGGCCCAGCTCAACCTCCATGGGGCTTGGTCCCCGACTACAGGGATACACTTCGGCGAGGTAGAGCCCTCATCCATACCGGAGTTGGCCATGAACCCGGAAGTGGCATACATCTCAACGACACCGCACCTCACAACCTGGAACAACCTCGCCAGGACCCACATGGAAGCCAACTCGGTCGAGTCGTACTTCTTCACCGGACTGAACGGGAGCGGGCAGAGGGTCGCAGTGGCCGACACTGGGATAGACCACGACCACGGTGACTTCGGAAATCGGATTGTCCAGAGGATAGACGTCGCGAACGACGGGTCGACCGCTGACACCAACGACGGACACGGGACGCACGTCGCATGCACCGTCCTAGGCTCGGGAAGCAGGACCAGCGCCTACGAGGGCATAGCACCACAGGCCGAGCTGTACATGCAGGCTATGGAGGACGACGACTCGGGAGCCCTATCGGGACCAGGTGTCTACTCCCTGCTCAACTCCGCCTACAGCTCCGGGGGTGCCAGGATCCACACCAACAGCTGGGGGAGCTGGAACTCAGGGGGGGACTACTCGACGCAGTCCGAGGACGCGGACGACAGAACCTCGACATGGGACCAGTACTGGACCTACGACGGGATGACGGTCCTGTTCGCAGCCGGCAACGAGAGAGATGACGGCGTATCCCCGCCCGGAACGGCGAAGAACGTGATCACGGTGGGCGCCCACGTCAACAGATACAGCAGCAACGCGGAAGACGAGATGTACTACTGGAGCAGCAGGGGACCCACCGACGACGGCAGGATCAAGCCCGACATCGTGGCCGCTGGCGACTACGTCAGGTCATGCAAGGCCCAGGAGGCCTCCGAAGCACCGGACAACATCAACGACGACTGGTACGTGGAGTACAGCGGGACCTCGATGGCGACGCCCGCAGCCGCAGGCGCCTCCGCCATCGTCAGGGAGTACCTGATGGAGGTGGCAGAGAGGCCCGAGCCCCAAGGCGCTCTCGTGAAGGCGATGCTGATCCTAGGTGCGGAGGACATGGGCACGAGGGACATCCCGAACAACGACGAGGGATGGGGCAGGGTCAACCTGGTCAACACGCTCCTCCCAGACAGCGACGTGGGGATATTCGTGGACGACAGGTCCAGGCTGTCCAGCGGCCAGGAGGCATCCTACAACTTCGACGTCACCAGGTCGGGGGAACCGCTCAAGGTGGTCCTGACATGGTCGGACTACCCGGGCTCGACATTCTCCGGCACGCAGCTGAGGAACAACCTCAACCTGGAGGTGACCTCCCCAGACGGGTCAGTGACCTACGTCGGAAACGACTTCGCTAACGGCAGGTCGACCACCGGAGGGGCCAAGGACACGAAGAACAACGTCGAGGTCGTCCTCATCGACTCGGCCACAACAGGCATCTGGAACGTGAAGGTGAAGGACTTCTCCCACGGTGGCAGCAGGACCTACCAGCCATTCGCGATTGCGGTCAGGGGCGTCAACGTGAACGACCTGACGCCCGACCCGTCCATAGCCCCGGGGTCATTCGAGATCTCCACCCCCATCCCGCAGGTGGGGGAGCCCACCAGCTTCTCGGTCTCGGTGGTCAACCAGGGATCGGGGTCCTTCGCGGAGGCGTTCGTCTCCGCCCACGTTAACGGGGACCCACTGGAGACGAAGTCGCTGGGCATGTCACCGGGCGAGGAGGTCAGGCTGGAGTGGGACTGGACGCCACAGTCGTCGGACAAGGGAGAGACTCAGATCAGAATCGAGATCGACCCGAGCGACCAGCTCGAGGAGCTGTACGAGGACAACAACCTCCTGGAGGTCACCATAGGGGTCAGCGCCCCTGGTATCCAAGCCTCCACTGACACTGCCTGGAAGACCCTCCAGGACCCATCAGACACCACTACCAGGTGGGAGGTCGAGATGACGAACCTAGCCCTATTCGACACCAACGCCAGCATCGAGGTCACCAAGCCTGTCAGGATGATAGACGGTGTCGAGTTCGACTGGTTCAAGAGCTTCGACCAGATCTACGTGGAGCTGGGGCCGTCCGAATCAACCACGGTGAACCTGACCCTCGTCCACCCGGCACCCCCCGATCCCGGCACCTACTCGATGACCATCACCGCCACTGACGAGGACTTCGACGTGGAGTCCCAGCTGGAGATATACTTCGACGTCCCGGTACTGGCGCAGCCGGAGGTCACACTCCCCTCAGCGGAGATACAAGTCGACTCCCTCGAGATCACCAACACGTCCGTGCAGATACACAACCTGGGCAACGGGGCACAGACCTACGACATAGAGCTCTACTCTCCCGCGGGATGGGACGTCGGCCTGCTCGAACTGGGGCCGTTCCAGGGATCCAAGCAGGGCTCGACCGGCACGCTGTCCAAGGGCGGCTCGATATCCGCTGGCATCATGATCACTCCCCCGGGAGTCCTCCTGACGGCAGGATCGACCTTCTTCGCGGAGATCAAGGTGAAGTCGAGGGTCAGCTCGGAGGTATGGACCTTCCAGATGCCGATGGTCATCCAACCCAGCGACTCCCTGGGACTGACCCCCGAGTCCGGCGGAACGCAAGGGGGGGTCCCGGCCGACTCGCTGCACGAGATATCCGTGCAGATCTCCAACCAGGGCAACAGGGAGGTGACGCTCACACCCATTGAGAGGTCCCTTCCAGGGGGATGGACGATCCAGGGGGGGCTTAGCCAGATCACAATC
>Ga0208261_1000690_pt1 | contig 12985 bp, 8 predicted proteins | sample Knorr_S7_td_DCM__FD_185595 | JGI IMG/M metagenome (GOLD analysis project Ga0208261, IMG submission 185595) | Marine microbial communities from Southern Atlantic Ocean transect - Knorr_S7_td_DCM_ad_131m_LV_B (SPAdes) (version 3) | ecosystem: Environmental > Aquatic > Marine > Oceanic | place...
TGACGCTGTAGCAGCAGCAACCGATTCATCAAAAGCAGAAGCAGGAAGAGCAGTAGAAGCTACTCTAAGTGCTATAGGAAGTGCCTTAGCAGGAGGAGATAGTGTTTCTCTTGTAGGTTTTGGAACTTTCAACGTTAGACATCGTGCTGCAAGAATGGGAAGAAACCCTCAAACGGGAGCTTCTATTCAGATAGCTGCTTCTAAGTCAGTAGGATTTAAAGCGGGTAAGGCTCTTAAAGAGAGTTTATAAGCTTTATATATAATCATAAGCGCGCCATTAGGCGCGCTTTTTTTAGTTTTAAATATGGCTGGAATGCAGAACATAAGAGAAGGTTTAACTGGCAACCTAACAAAGCTAATTGTAATTGCCATCATAGTTACTTTTGTTGGATCAATAGGTTGGGCAGGTTTCTTTTCACAAGGCAATGCAAATACAGTTGCAAAAATAGGTTCGAAACAAATAACCAGTGCTGATCTTAATTTTGAAATAGCTTCACAACAATTCCTACTTAACCAAAGATTTCCTGACCAACAAATTGAAGATGAAGTTTTAGTAGAAATCTCAATAGAGTCTTTGATAAGAAAATTCGGAATATTAAATTTCTTAGAAGATAATGATTTCTATTTGCCTGATAGTTACGTTTTTACAGAGCTAGCGAAGGATGAACAATTTCAAGAAAATGGAAAGTTTAGTAAACAAAGCTTCGATGCGTTTGCCCGAAGTAACGGCTTTATACCTCAAGATTATCTAAATAGAATCAAAGAAGATTTAGCATTAGAGTTTTGGAAACAAGCATTAATCAAGTCATCTTTTTTATCTAAAGATGATATTCAGAAATCTTATAATTTGGCTGAACAAGAAAGAGATATAACTTTTGCTAGACTACCAATAACAAAATTTTCAGAAGTAGCAGAGGGTTCAGAGGAAGATTTACTTGAATATTACAATAGTAATATCAATGAATACTTCACTGAGAAGAAAACTCGTTTGAATTATATTTTATTATCATTAGGAAATTTAAAATCCTCTATAACAATCGACGAGGCTGACATAGAAGCAGAATATAATATCTACTTAGACGAGTTTGATTCAGCAGAAAGAAAATCAGTTTCTCATATAATGTTGAATATTGATTCTGATAGAACTAAAGAACAAGCAATTAGTGTATTAGAAGAAACTAAAGCAAGACTGGCTAAAGGAGAGGATTTTAGTTCTTTGGTTTTAGAAATATCAGATGATACGGGTACTAAAGAGTCTGGTGGAAGTTTAGGAGTTACTGATGGTACGCTTTTACCTCCAGAATTTGAAGAAGCGCTTTATGAAATGGATGAAGGACAAGTTTATGGACCTATTGAACTAAATAGCAGTGTTCATTTGATCAAGCTAACTAAAAGAGAGATACCTAAACCTAAATCGTTACAGAGCATGGAACCACAAATCAAGGATAACTTAGTCAATGAAGCTGCTTTACTTAACTACTCAACTTTATTAGACCGAGCTTCAGATTTAGTTTTTTCTGCTGGTTCATTAGACTTTATAGCAAAAGAACTTGGCATTAAAATTATAGACTCAGGACTTTTTTCTTTAAACGAAGTATCTGATGATTTAAACAAACCATCAGTTATCGAAATAATTTTTGATAAGAACCTAGACGATACCTTTATAGAGTTGATTGAAATGTCTGATAATCAAGCTATTGTTTTTGAAAGAATAGCTTTCGAAGACGAAAGGGTTATAGATTTTGACTCAATAAAAGGGAAAGTTTCTGAAAACTATAAATCACTAGTCATTGAAAAAACTGCTAGTGACTTTGTCAATAAAACGTTGATAGAATTAAACGAAGGATTAGCTTTTGAAGTTGTGGCATCTAATTCAGACTTTATGCTTGAAACGTACAAAGGACTCAAAAGAGACTCCTCTTTATTAACTTCTGAGGCTATAGCAAGAATTTTTAGTCTTCCTAGATCCAAAGCTGGAAGCGTTTATGAGGCTTCAGTATCAAATAATGGAGATTACTTAATTTACAGGTTAGATTCAGTACAAAATAAGGATGTACAAATGAATCAAGAGACTGAAAATGCATTTTCAGAGTATCTGACCGATCAAAGAGTCTTAGCAGAATACAGTGAACTTTTATTTGCTACCCAAGAGAATTCTGCTGTAATAAGAACAAATTAATTCTCTGTCTCTTCTATAGATCCCATAGCAGTTATATTAAATCCTGCATCTACATAAAGTATTTCGCCGCTTATTCCGCTAGCCATATCAGAAGATAAGAAAGTAGCTGCATCTCCTACTTCTTTTGTAGTTATATTTCTACCTAGCGGCGCTCTGTTTGCATTGTAAGAGAGCATTTTTCTGAAGTTTTTTACACCCGAAGCGGCCAGAGTTTTAACAGGACCTGCAGAAATAGCATTTACTCTATGACCATCCTTGCCAGCAGAAACTGCTAGGTACCTAACACTAGCCTCTAAACTTGCTTTTGCTAATCCCATAACATTGTAGTTCGGTAAAGTCATTTTTGACCCTAAATAAGATAATGTAAGTAGCGAACCATTTCTGCCTGACATCATGTTTTTAGCAGCTTTTGCAAGTGCAATGAAACTGTAGCTACTTATATCATGGGCGATGCTGAACCCTTCTCTAGAGGTAACATCTATGAAATCTCCATCTAATTCTTCTCTAGGTGCAAAACCAACAGCATGTATAACTGCGTCTAATCCATCCCAATTTTTTGATAATTGCTCAAAAGTGCTATCAATATCTTCATCTTTTGAGACATCGCAGGGCAAAAAGGTATCAACGCCCCAGTTAGAGCCTAATTTCTCTACGTTTTTCTGTAATCTTTCATTTTGATAAGTAAGGGCAATATTAGCGCCATTTTCAGCCATGGATTCTGCAATTCCCGATGCAATAGAGTGTTTATTTGCTACCCCAACAATTAGTATATTTTTTCCATTTAGTAATTTCATATACTCATTTTATTCTTTTTAGCCTAAAACTCATATAAAAATTAACTTTCAGGGTTAAATAGCATCATCAAAAAAGCGTTTAAAATGTTGCAATATAGACAAATATTGACTAATCTAGCATCAACATTGGCCCAGAGTGGGCCTAATTAACTCTATTTGGGGAAAAAAATATGATAAATTTTTCTAAATCAACAATGGCATTTGCTGTTGTCGCACTTTTATCATTTGGATCTAATCCTGTTTTTTCTGCTGATGATGACGATGAGTCTGCTGAAGTAGAAGAGGTAGTGGTAACAGGTTCAAGGATTAAAAGGGCATCAAACTATGACTCTACGGGTCCTATTGAAGTTTTTACAGCTCAACAGGTAATAGATCAAGGTAAGAACAACATAGGTGATTTCTTACTTGAACTGCCTTCAGCTAACTTAGCTTCTAACCAAAGATCCGTGAATAATGGAAACAGTGGTACAACTGAGTTTAACCTTAGAGGAGCGGGGTCTGAGAGACTTCTTACTCTTATTAACGGTAGACGTGTTGCTCCATCTGGTACTGGAACAGGAAGTGCTGTTGACTTACAGATTTTCCCTCTATCATTAATTGATTCAGTGGAAGTTCTTAAAGATGGTGCATCAGCTGTTTATGGATCAGACGCTGTTTCTGGAGTATTAAATATTAAATTAAGATCTTTTGAAGGTTTTGAGCTAAACGTTATGGAAGGAGCTTCTGACCTAGGTGATGCTAAATCAGACATGATTTCTGCAGCTTTTGGTACATCAGGAGAACGTTCTAGCATGGTTGCTACTATATCTATGTCTAAAAATGATGATCTAGACATGTGGGATAGAGACTTTTCTTTCTGTCCAAGATTAGAGCCTGACTACATGCTTTATTTCCAAGCTTACGTTCCTGGACACGGAAACTTTGGTGATAATCTAGGTAAAGGATCTTGCGGAGCTTCTACATTTATTCCAAATGGTAGATTCTACACTTCAGCTGGTTCAAAGACTCTTCGTGATGCAACTGGACCTAACGGAGCTGTTTCTGCATTTAACTGGTGGGAATACTCTGGTAATGAACCTGGAGATCCTGCTAACAACAACGGTATGTATAACTACAGTGAGTGGATGCAACTTCTTGGTGGAAGAGAAAACTACCAAGCTTGGTCAGCAGGTACTTACGAGCTAGATGGCGGAGTTGTTTTAGATTTTGAAATCGGAGCTTCACACAGAAAATCAAGCTTAATGATGGCACCAGTACCTATGGGTAATGGAGCTCAGTTCACTTATGGACTTAGCATTCCTAAGGACAACCCTTTTATGCCTGAAGACATAAGAGCCGTAACATCTGATAGTGGACTTCCTTATAGAAAAAGAATGTTAGACGTTGGCCCAAGGCTATTCAGCCAAGAAGCAAATACCTTTAGATATGTATTTGGAGCTTCTGGAACTTTAGATAGACTTGGTGCTGATTGGGAAGCGTACCACACCTATCAAGAATACACTTCAACTCAGTTAACTGAGAACTACATCAATATGTTGGCTGTTCAGAACGCATTCGAAACTGAATTAGGCGCGGGAGTTTCTGTTAATGGTGTTCAGTATCGTTGTAAAGATCCTGTAGCTCGTAGACTTGGTTGTGTCCCATTAAATATGTTTGGACCAAACAGTATTACTCAAGCTGCTGCTGATTACATAAGATTTAATCAGCTGAATAGACAAGGTACTATTTATAAAGGCTACGCGGCGAACATATCAAATATAACTTTATTTGAAATGCCAGCTGGTGAAGTTTTAGCTGCTTTTGGTATAGATAAGTCTGACCTAGAGGGTAGTGAAAAAGTAGATGCTTTAACTGCTGCTGGTGGATCTTCTGGTAACCCAAGAAAATCTACTATAGGTAGTTATGACAACCAAGATATCTATGCTGAGATTTCAGTCCCATTGATAGCTGATGTTGTTGGATTCCAGGAATTAAACTTGGATTACGCATATCGTAACTCTTCTTATAGCGACTTTGACAGCGAAGGTGTTGAAAGAACTGCTATCAAATGGAAGCCAATGAATGATTTGACAATAAGAGCAACATTCTCGACTTCTTATAAAGCACCAACTATATCTGACTTGTATTTCGGTGGTGGGGGCGGATTCCCTACTTATGTTGACCCTTGTGAACAAAATGTTCAGTCAACATACACTGCTGCGCAACAAGCTACAGCTGCTGTTCAGTGTGCTGCGGACGGTCTTGATACTTCTAGTTGGGCAACTTCAAATAATCAGATATTAAGTCTTTCTGTTGGTAACCCTAACTTAACTCCAGAAGAAGGTGAAAACACTACTATTGGTCTAGTTTGGGAACCTACTAACATAAGCTTCTTAGAAGACATTGGTTTTTCAATGGCAGTAGATACTTTTGAGTTAGAGATTGCTAATGCTGTTGCAACATCAGGTACACAAGGTACTCTTAATAGATGTTACCTTTCTGGAAGCCAAGAAGATTGTTCTAGAATTAATAGATCTTTCGGTGGAGATATTAACTCCGTTGAAGTTTCTAATATCAATACTTCATCTGCAGATGTTTTCAAAGGAGTTGACTTCTCTATAAACATGACTTTTGAAGAACTACCAAGAATTGGTGGAGCTTTCGAAGTTGATGTTATAGGAACTCACTTCAAAGAAAACGTAACTGTTGATGCATCAGGTGTTAGTGATAATTACGTAGGTCAATGTTATGACTTCGGTGAATCTTGCTTTAACCAAGATAGAGTTAATGTCTCTTTCAGATGGTATAAAGACGATTGGCGTGTAAATCTAACCACAAGATACCTTAGTGGAATTGATATGTCGCCTAGTGCAAGAGATTACTTTGGTGGTGATACTCTATATGGACAACCACTAACTGCTGATCTAAAAGCACAAATTGAAGATATACATTCAATTGATGACGTAACTTATTCCTACTTAACAGTAGCTTATAGTGCAACTGAAAACATTAATGTTTCATTGTCTGTAAGTAACTTATTTGATAAAGAACCTCCATATTTCAAAGACTTCTTTGGATTCGTTGATCCTCAAATCAACACTCCTCAGAACACTTATGACATAGTTGGAAGGTACTACACATTAGGATTTAAGCTTACTTACTAAGCTTGAAGAGTTAATTAAAAAGGGTTGCAATAGCAACCCTTTTTATTATGATCCATGTAATTATGAGATATCTTTTGCCTTTATTGTTACTAACTTCATTTTCTGTCTTCGCTGTCGAGAAGGAGGCAAGTAACTGTGCAAGCATTACCGAGCCATCTTCGCGGCTTTCTTGTTATGACTCTTTATTTAGACCTGGCCAAGTTGAAGATGCCAAATTAGACTTATCAGAAGATAGCCAAAAACCTGAAGTAGTAAAAAAAGAAAAGGAAATTAAAGAAGAGCGAAAAAGAAGATTTGGCTTACCTAAAAAGCAAGAGACACCAGAAGAAAAAATTGAAATAAGAGATAAGATTATTAAAGTTACTCAATTAAATAGCTTAAGGTTAGATATTACTTTAGCTAATGATCAAAAGTGGAGAACTGTTGAGAAAATTAGACAGATAAGGTTAAAACCAGGTCAAGAAATAATAATTTCTGAAGGATTCATAAGTGGATACGCTTTAAAGGTGGTAGGTAAAAAAATATCAATTAGAGTCAGGAGGATAAAATAAAATGAGGTATTTGATAGTTGCATTTTCAGTGTTCTTGTTTTCAACGTTTTTAAGCTCGCAAGAGATTAATCAGAACGTGAAGAATTTCTCTCAACTTCCGGATGTGTATGACGTAAAAATTTCACCAAACGGCAAAATGGTTGGTGTCTTAAGAGAAATTGATCAAGAGCGAATGGTTTCAATAATAGATCTTGAATCGAAAAAGTTACTACATAACCATAGGTTTATCAGAAAAGGGCAGATAGGTAATTTTGAATGGCTGAGCAATGAAAGAATCTTATTCGCTAGAAGAGCAAAATTCTCTGGCGAAAATAGACTTTTCCCATCTGGCGAGCTATACGCAACTAATATTGATGGTAAAAAATCTATTATGCTCACAGGTCCACAAGCCAAGAAATCAAGCGATACAACTAAAGATGATCCTAGACAAAGAGCACTTATGATAAACAAGCTTGAAGACGACCCTGAGCATATATTAATTCAGTTTTTTACATCTGATAGGTTTAATAAGTTATATAAATTGAATACAAATAATGGAGAAATGGTGAGAGTTGCTACACCACCTGTAAGAAGTCCTTTTTATGCGATAGATGAATCAGGCATGATAGGTGCTGTTTCTGGTCTAAATCCAGAAACATTTAATATAGAAATTTATATCTATAATAAAAACGTACCAATAGACTTTTTTTCTGGTTCCGCTTGTAAAAATATGGGTTTTGACTGCGTGGAGGTAGTTGAGAAAAGAAGTCAAAAGACGACTAATAAGAATTGGACCTTCTGGAAGTCAACCAACTGGGAAGATAACGAATTTCTTGATCTGGTTTCATACAATTCTAAAAGTAAAACTCTTTATACAATTGAAAATTCAAACTCTGATCTGACTGGAATTTATAAAACGGATCTAAGCACTGGTAAAAAGACATTGTTATATAGGCACTCTACTGTTGATATTGATAATGCTTTAACAGATGATCAAGGCAATGTTTATGCTGCATCCGTTATGGATGGATACCCTTCCTTGGTTTACTTTAAAGTAGATAGCAAAAGGAAAGAACTATCTAAACTTGTAAGATCAAAGTTTCCAGGCAATCAGATATCTGTCTCTGCAGTTAGTGATGATGAGACTAAGGCTTCAGTTTTTGTACAATCTGATATAAATTCTGGACTTCATGTTATTTATGATATTTCTAAAGATCAAATCACCCCTTTAGGTAAGTATTATAAGTATATAGATGATGCTAACTTAGCATATGTGGAGCCTATATCTTTTCAATCTAAAGATGGGACAACCATTTATGGTTATTTAACTAAGAGTAGGATTGGTGATTCTAAAAGCTCACCAACCATCGTACATCCTCATGGTGGACCAGAAGGTATAAGAGATGAATGGGGTTATAGTTCTAGAGTGCAAATGTTTGCTTCAGAAGGTTTTAATGTTCTGCAAATAAATTTCAGAGGTTCAGGTGGATATGGAAGATCCTATGGAACCTTTATTAGAGGTAACTGGGACGGAGTACTGAATGATATTTTTGATGGTATTGAATATACATCAGATCAAGGGCTTATAGATATAAATAGGATTTGCATTTATGGAGGAAGTTATGGAGGTTATGCTGCAACTCAAAGTGCAATAATGCGTCCAGATTTATTTAAGTGCTCTGTAAGCGATGTAGGTGTTTACCATATTCCTAATCTTTTTAAGAATGGTGACATTCAAGCTTCTAGAGGAGGGCAAAAACAACTTGAGATAAGACTGGGAACTGACGAAAAAAGACATATAGAGATGTCTCCACATTTCAATGCTGAAAAATTAACAGTTCCTTTTTTCATGCTACACGGAAAAAATGATATAAGAGCACCATATGAAGATGCTGTCTTATTTTCAAAGAAATTGGATAGCTTAGGTATCAAACATAAATCCCTATTTATCGAGAAGGAAGGTCATGGATATTTTGATGAAGATGTTAGATATGAAAGCAACATGCAGCTAATTAACTTCTTTAAAGAGCATTTAAATTAAAACTAATATGAATTATAAAATTATAAGTATTTGTGTATTGGCATTCCTTTTAAATAGCTGTGGAGAAACCATTTCACCGGTCGAGTCTTCATATGAAACTAAGATTCTATATCTAGGTAATGGCACAGAACCGAAAGATTTAGATCCTCATACAGTTACCGGAGTACCTGAGAGCAAGATCTTGATGGCCTTAATCGAAGGTTTGGTCATCAGACACCCTGATGGACTAGAACCGTTACCTGGAATGGCGAAGAGCTGGGATATTTCAGCTGACGGTAAAGAATATATTTTTTATATAAGAGAAGCTCTTTGGTCTAATGGCGATGCTGTAACAGCGTATGATTTTGTGTATGCGTGGAACAGAGTGCTTATGCCAACATTAGGCTCTAAGTATCCTGATATGCTCTATGACGTTGTTAATGCTGAAGAGTTTAATAAAGGATTAATTGATGATTTTAGTCTAGTTGGAGTAAAAGCACTTGACGCTAAAACTTTAAAAGTAAATTTAAGGAATCCAGCACCTTATTTTATTGAACTTTTGGCTCATTACACCACTAGGCCTGTTCATAAAGCTACTATAGAAAAGTACGGAACAATGGATTCATTGGGAAATCAATGGACAAGACCTGGTAATTTTGTTGGCAATGGACCTTTTACTTTAGAAGACTGGAAGTTAAATCAAGTAATTAGAGTTAAGAAGAGTCCTACATATTGGGATGCTAATAGGGTGAAACTTAATGAGATACATTTTCTTCCTATTGATAACGTAACTAGAGAAGATTTTATGTTTAGGTCCGGCAGAATACACGTAACTGGCTCAGTTCCTACAGAGAAGATAGAAGTTTACCGAGAAGAATACCCTGATCAAATTACTATCACCCCTTATTACGGCACTTATTACTACAGAATTAATATCAATAAAAAACCTTTAGATTCTAAGTTAGTAAGACAAGCTCTTTCACTTTCAATAGATAGAGAAAAAATTACTACCAAGGTGGCAAAAGGGGGTCAGCTACCTGCTTTTTCATTTACACCTCCAGATCCTAACTCTTATTTTCCGCCTACTACCTTAGAATATGACCCTGAAAAAGCTAAAGAATTGTTAGAGACTGCTGGCTATAGTCCTGAGACCCTACCAACCATAGAGCTTTTGTATAACACGAGTGAAGGTCATCAGAAAATAGCAGAGGCTATGCAACAAATGTGGAAGGAAACTTTAGGTGTCGACATAATATTAACAAATACAGATTGGAAAGTTTATTTATCAAAACAAACTACCGGTGATTACGAAATAGCCAGAGCTGGATGGATTGGAGACTATCAGGACCCCAAATCTTTTTTAGATATGATGGTGTCTGGTAGAGGCAACAATCAAACAGGTTGGTCTAACGAAGATTATGACAACCTTCTGATAAAAGCTGCTAACTCCACAACTCAAAAAGAAAGATTTTCTTACATGTATGAGGCAGAAAAAATTCTTATGGATGAACTGCCTATCATTCCAATTTACACATACACTAGAATATTCATGAAACATGAAAGTGTTGAAGGCTGGAATCCAAATCTATTAGACTCTCACGCTTATCAATATATTTCTATTAAAGATAAATAGAATTCTATGCTCAATTTAATTTTAAGAAGGATAGGCATAGCCATACCTGTACTTCTTACAGTTATAACATTGACTTTTCTCATGGTACATTCTGCTCCAGGAGGTCCTTTCGATGAAGAAAAGGCTGTATCAGCAGAAGTTCTAGCTAAACTCAATGAGCGTTACAACCTTGATCAGCCTCTTACAACTCAATATTTTGATTACCTTTCGGGAGTATTAGTAGGAGATTTTGGTCCATCATTCCGATATCCGGGAAGGTCAGTTACTGAACTTATTTCTATAGGATTACCAATTACCTTCGAACTAGCCCTTTATTCAATTCTTTTTGCACTATGTATCGGAGTAATAGCTGGTGTGCTAGGAGCTCTTAGACCCAATACAGCATTGGACTACATTCCAATGTCTACAGCTATGATTGGTATTTGTATTCCCTCTATTATTTTGGGGCCTGTTCTCATTCTTATATTCGGAATATGGCTTGAATGGGTTCCAGTCTCTGGGTGGGGCTATATGCCTGGAGATAAAATACTACCCATTATCACTTTAGGAACAGCTTATGCTGCTTATTGCGCCCGTTTGACTAGAGGCGGAATGCTAGAAATTTTAAATCAAGATTTTATAAGAACCGCAAGGGCAAAAGGCTTATCTGAGACAAGAGTAGTGGTTGTGCATGCTCTTAGAGGAGGTCTGACACCTGTAATAGCCTTTTTAGGACCTGCGATGGCAGGCTTGTTAGCAGGCTCTTTTGTAGTTGAAACAATATTTGGCATTCCTGGCTTGGGTAGATTTTACGTAGAAGCCGCTTTTAATAGAGACTACACCATGATCTTAGGTTCATCAATTTTCTTCTCATTTTTGATTGTTACTTTTAATCTGTTGTCTGATTTAGTCGCAGCAGCACTTAATCCTAAGTTAAGAGATTAATATGAAAGATAGTTTATGGAGAGATGCTTTTGATAGATTAATTTCTAATAAATTATCTTTATTTGGCTCCATCTATATTTTATTTATTGTTACTTTAGCTTTAATCACGCCATTAATAGCGCCATACGATTATGCATATCAAGATTTAAACCTAGGTCCATCTGGACCTTCTGCTGAGCATTGGTTAGGCACAGATACTTTAGGAAGAGATTTATTAACACGAATGATGTATGGAAGCAGGGTTTCTTTAATGGTTGGATTTTTAGCCACTATGGTTGCTTTATCAATTGGAGTTTTATGGGGAACGATTGCTGGATTTACAGGAGGTAAAGTTGACACAATAATGATGAGAATCGTAGATGTTCTGTACGGCATACCATTCATAATTTTTGTTATTTTATTAATGGTTATATTCGGCAGGAATCTAATACTTTTGTTTATGGCTATAGGTGCAGTTGAGTGGTTAACGATGGCTAGAATTGTAAGAAGTCAGGTCATGAGTTTAAGCAAACAAGAATTTATTTTAGCTGCTGAAGCAATGGGTGTAAGTAAGGCAGGAATTATTTATAAGCATTTAATACCAAATGCAATCGGTCCTGTGATCGTGTATGCAACTTTAACTGTGCCACAGATAATGCTTCTAGAAGCCTTTTTGAGTTTCTTAGGCTTAGGCGTTCAAGCGCCATTAAGTTCTTGGGGTTTGTTAATACGTGATGGAGCAGTATCAATGGAAGAGTATTGGTGGCTATTAATTTTCCCTTCTCTAGCTTTCTCTCTAACACTTTTTTCATTAAATTTTATTGGAGATGGTCTAAGAGATGCTTTAGACCCAAGAACTTCTGATTCCTAAGCTTTATAAGAAAAGCTTTAATACTTGACCGGGAAATATTTTCGAGGGATCTTTGATCTCATTCCATTCTTGAATCTGAGAAGCTTTAATATCAAACTTAGAAGCTATTCTGCTAACCGTATCTCCAGATTTAACTGGATACAACATCGTTCTTAGTTCCTTAGAAGGTACATCCTGTCTAATTCTCTCGTAACGGGAAAAAATTTTAATAGCTTGGTTAATTTGCAGCGGTTTCTCGATCTTAAGATCATTCCATAACACAATATCTTCAATTGAAACCTTAAACTTTTTTGAAATATTCCAAAGAGAATCTCCGCTTTCCACCTTGTAAATTCTTTCTCTTGGACTTTGTTTATTTGCCCAAGCAGAACCTCTAGGAACCATAATTTCTTTACCCGCGATAATAAGATCAGAAGACATGCCATTGATCTCTTTCAAAACCGCAACTTCTATTTTATATCTGGAAGCTATTCTTGATAGATTGTCTCCTCTTCTAATTTTGTATCTATCCCATCTGACCAAATCATCTTGATCTAAAGAATCAAGTTGAGTAATGAATCTATCCGATACCCCAGTAGGTAGAAGTAAATAGTGCGGACCACTTGGGTCAGTAGCCCATTGGTTAAATCCAGGATTTAACTCATATATAGTTTCAGGCTTTAATCCAGCTAGATCTGCAGCCTGCATTAAATCCAACTGGCCTGGAATTTTTACTTTTTGGAAGTAGGCTCTATTAGCAATAGAAGGAAGGTTTACGTCAAAAGAATCAGGATCCCTGATTAATTCACATAAAACCAAAAGCTTTGGAACATAAGCTGTTGTTTCCTTAGGTAGGTCTAAGTCCCAAAACCTGGTTGATTTTCCAGCATTTTTATTCTTTCTTATTGCTCTATTAACTCTAGTTGGACCAGC
>Ga0208261_1000693_pt1 | contig 12976 bp, 8 predicted proteins | sample Knorr_S7_td_DCM__FD_185595 | JGI IMG/M metagenome (GOLD analysis project Ga0208261, IMG submission 185595) | Marine microbial communities from Southern Atlantic Ocean transect - Knorr_S7_td_DCM_ad_131m_LV_B (SPAdes) (version 3) | ecosystem: Environmental > Aquatic > Marine > Oceanic | place...
CAGACTAGGAAAGGCGACGGTTTACTTCCAGTGGGGAGTGGAGGTCGAGATAATCAAGGACACCCCGGAAGAGGAGTTGGCCAAGAAGAAGGCGAAGAGGATCGAGAGGGAGGCCAAGAAGAAGGCCGCAGAGATGGAGAAGGAAGCCGAGAAGAGGATCGCCAAGGCGGAGATCGATGCCAAGAAGGAGGCAGCAGAGATGCAGAAAGACCTGAGGGACAAGGTAGCAAAGGCCGAGAAGGACGCAGAGGAGAGGGCCGCTGCAGCTGAGGAGAAGGCAGAGGAGGCAGAGGAGGCCGTCAGGAAGGCAGAGGAGGCTAGGAGAGAGGCAGAGAGGAAGCAGGCCGAGGCCGAGATCGAAGCCCGAAGGGAAGAGGACGAGCGTCTGGAAAGGGAAGCTCGTGAGAAGAGGCTCGAGGAAGAAGAGAGAGCCCGGATAGAGGCCGCGGAAGCTGCAGAGGAGGAGAGGAAGGCCGAGGAAGAGGCCGCCGAGCTAAGAGCGATGCTCAGAAAGAAGGCAGAAGAGAGGAAGGCCAAGGAAGAGGAGCGTAAGGCCGAGGAAGAGGCTGCTAAGAGGGCGGCAGAGGAAGAAGCGGCAAGAATCGAGAGAGAGGCCCAGGAGAGGTCTGAACAGCTTCAGAGAGAGGCCCAGGAGAGGGCCGCTATGGTCGAGAGGGAAGCAGCAAGGAAAGCTGCTGAAGTCGAGCGAGAGGCTGAGATAAAGGCCATGGAGGCCAAAGAGAAGCTGAGGAAGAGGGCAATAGAGAGGAAGCGACAGATGGATCAGGAGGAGAAGGAGAACCAGGTCGCTCGAGATCAAGCCGCGGAGAGGTTCGCTGTGATGGAACAGGAGCTCGAGGAAAGGAAGTCCAAGCTGGATGAGTTGGATGCCGAGACCAAGAAGAAGGAAACAGCCCTACTCAGGGTTGCGGAGAAGTCCAAGGACATCGACTTCGGGATACTAGGATTCGCAACCGCAGACCAGAAGGACCAACTCCAGGAAATCAAGGGCGTTGGTCCGTTTATCGAAGAGAAATTGAATGCACTTGGCATCTACACATTCGCACAGATTTCCAGAATGAACTCAGACCTGGAGGATAACATAAACGAGGCGATAGAGTTCTTCCCAGGTCGGATAAAGAGGGACGAATGGGCGAAGCAGGCAAGGGCCCTGGTGGGTCATGAAGATACGGATGACAGCCCCTCTGCAAATCCGGATAGCGCAGCCATTGCTCAGAATGACCTTATCGAACAGGCTAGGGAGGAACTCAGGAGAAAGGAGGAAGAGGAAGAGAAGAGGAGGGAGATCGAAAGGAGGAAGGAGAAGGCAGCAGAGCTCCTGAGCAGGATTACCTCGGAGGCGGTGACAGAGAGGGAGCAAGAAGATGATCCTGGAATCGACTTCGCAGTCATCGGTTTCGGATCGGAGGACGATCGAGACAACCTCCAGCAGATAGACGGAATAGGGAGATTCGTAGAGAAGAAATTGAATGACATCGGGATATACAAGATTTCTCAAATAGCAAGTATGACAGAGCAAATCTCTGAAGAGGTCAACCAGGCGATAGGCCTTGGACCGGGCAGGATAGACAGGGATGAGTGGGTCCTTCAAGCAAAGCGATTGATACGATAAGCATTTGATACATGGACGATTGGAGGTAAAAAGATGGCTGACCCGATTACAGATGGATTTTCCACTCTGGTCGAGTTACTCGACGAGATTGAGGAGATCGGAATAATCGCCCAGATTGGAGTCTCGCTGGGAGTTACGCTTTTCGCCCTGATCTTCACGAGATACATTCTACTCAAGGCAGCATGGAGAGTGGTAAGGAGAACAGAGGCGGAGTGGGATAACGAAATTCTTGATCCCCTATTCAATCGAGTATACGTCTTCGTCCTGATGGCAGGGGTCGAGTTGACGATGATGTGGACTCTAGGCAGGAATGACGGCCTGTACACCGCCGTGGCTCCATACTTCTCTGCAGTTTACATTCTCCTATCTGCTTCCATCATCAGTGTTTCTATCAAATTCATAGTTCCTGCTGCAATGGAGAGATACAACACCAACAAGAGCGTCACAGTGACAGGTGGAAACCCCCTTCTCACATTCGCGTCGAGGGGCTTGGTCGGATTCATGGGAATATACCTGGCTCTGCAAGAGGTTGGAATCGAGCTGCTAGGGATCCTAGCATCGCTCGCCGTTTTCTCCCTAATCATAGGATTGGCAGTCCAGCAGACACTTGGAAACATGCTGAACTCATTCATGCTTGCAGTAGACCAGCCATTCGAAGTCGGAGACAGAATCCTGGTGGAAGGGGTCACTGGGACCGTTATGTCAGTAGGGATACTGTCAACAAAGATTCTGACCCTAACCGAGGAACTAGTAGTTATTCCGAACAACAGACTCGTCGACTCCACTATCACCAACTACGCAAGAGGAGGGGGCGATGGTTTGGGTTCGAGAGTAACTCTGACGCTTGACATAGGAGTGGACTACGACGAGCGCTCCGCTCACGTGAAGCAGGTCATAATGGACGTGGCGAAGAAGTGCCCTCTGGTAGATGATGACCCCCCGCCAAGGGTCCTTCTGCGAGAACTGGCTGACTTCTCCAAGAACTACAGACTGTACGCGTGGATCAGCGACTACAGCGAAGAGTTCCTTGCAACCGATTGGTTACTACGAGAAGTTGATATTGCGTTCGGCAGAGAAGGAATCAGCATCCCATACCCAGTAGGAGTAGAGTTGAAGAACAAGCCAAGCCCCTTCCCAGAAGGCGAAGCAGGAGAGAGGATGAGGAGGATGAAGTCCACCAGGCAGCACGTTTCAAGGATCAAGATGCTGAAGGACGAGGCGGACCTGGAAGAGGAGAGGGACTCTGCCAGAACAGAGCTAGAGGTCCTACAGGCTAGGCTGGCAGAGGGCGACTTGAGGAAAGTCGAGAAGGAAACCCTCGAGAACGACATCAGAGCACTCGAAACCTTGCTAGCACAGTTCACTGAGTGAGCATACGAAACCTCTTCAAGCCTGTTGCCTGATTGGGGTGCATGAAAACTGAGGACTCTGGAGCGTCTGCTAAAGGAGCAGGTCTGGAATTGAGCGATAGGGAAAAGCCTGGAATGACCAGAAAGAAGGTCGAGATACCAGCAGAGAAGAAGGGCGACAAGCCAACTTTCTCATGGGACTACTTCCAGCCAAATGGAAAGAAACTGAGCGACAAAGATAGGATAGAGTTCCTCAACTCGCTTGCAGTCCCTCCAGCTTGGACCGACGTATGGTTCTGCTCAAACGAGAAAGGCCACATCCAGGCCACAGGAAAGGATGGAAATGGAAGACTACAGTACAGATACCACCCAAAGTGGATCGAGTACAAATCGATTCTGAAGTACCAGAATATAGATGAGTTCGCAACCGAACTGAATAGCCTAAGACTGGAGATCGAGGCTGATCTGGACACCAAGGGTATGAACAGGGACAAGGTCGTCGCACTAGTCATCTGGCTTATCGACAGATACCATATCAGAGTAGGTTCTGACCAGTACGCCCAAGAGAACGAGTCATATGGCCTAACTACACTCAAGGAGAGCCATATTGCCTACAGAAGGGGCGAGAAGGCCATCGTAGAGGGATTGAGGGTACTGAAGCACAATAAGGACCCCTTGCCGAAAATAAATGCCATGATGAAATTCACCGGAAAGTCAGGAAAGGACTGGAAGTTGTACATCCGGCATCCCGAGATTGCAAAATTAATCGAAGACTCCGCCAAGGTTGGTGGAAAGGACAAGGAACAAGATATATTCAGGTACGTTGACGAGCACGGAAACGACTACGACATCAAGGCTGAACATATCAACGACTACCTAAATGATAAGATGGATAACAGGTACACCGCCAAGGACTTCAGAACATGGGCGGCATCATGGAAGACCGCTGCCAGACTGGCAATGGTTTCTGATGCTAGCAAGAAGGATATAAACCAGTTACCGAAGCTACACCAAGAGGCAATTGAGCGGTCTGAGAAAGATGGCTTCCCACCATACGTGGAATGGTGTGGCAGGTATCTGAAGGGGACCGAGGGGCTAGCAAAGTTGGCCGAGTCGGGGAAGCTCCCTGGAGATTCCGAGAATGACAGGATGGCCACGATGCTAGCAGTGATAGATACCGTAGCAGCCGACCTAGGAAATACCAGGGCAGTCTGCAGATCATCATACATCAGACCTATGTTCATGGATGATTGGGAAGATGAGGTATTCTTGGAGAGGTGGAATGATGCCAAGAATGGACCCATAAGAGGGAGGCAAATGCTCCCAGACGAGACTACTGCTATCAATTACATGAAGGCGTGGGAAGATCAAGAGTTCAAGTTCTCCAAGAACTAGGATGGTTGAAGGGTAACGCCGCGATGGAGATGGTATGGAAAAGGAGGGCATGACTAGGATCGATCTGATCGGTTTCCTATGTCCAATCCCAGTTCATGAGACCCGTAGAGTGCTGAAACAATGCGATGATGGCGAAGTAATCGAGGTGTTATGCGACGATCCGGAGACTCTTCACGATATCCCTGCCCTATGTGACAGGATGGGGGTAACTCTCGAGAGAGTAGAAGAAGAGGATGGGGAATTCAGGTTTCTCATAGCCAATGTGACTGGTGACCTATAGTATTGAAATGGTCGCTTCAATTGGAAAAGGCATGAACGCCGCTAGGGTTTCCGAGCTGGGAGAGGTGCCTGCCGATGCTCACCTGCCCACAGAGCATGGAAATTTCAGAATCAGAGTGTTCCACGAGGATGAGACTGGTCTAGATCACGTTGCCCTACTTCTAGGAGACATGGGGGGTCCAGACCCCGTGCTAGTGAGAGTACACTCAGAATGCCTAACCGGGGATGCCTTCGGGAGTCTTAGGTGCGACTGTGGCCCTCAGTTACAAACTGCCCTCAGAATGATTCAAGATGTGGGGTGGGGGTGTCTGGTGTACCTTCGCCAGGAAGGGAGAGGGATAGGCCTGCATGCCAAGATACAGGCGTATAACCTACAGGACAGAGGAGTTGACACACTAGATGCCAATCTAATGCTAGGTCACCCGGCCGATGCTAGAGACTACGGGATAGCCTCAGAGATCCTTGATTCAGTGGGGATAGAGAAGGTTAACCTGATGACCAACAATCCAGACAAAGTTGAGCAGCTTTCTGAATATGGCATAAACGTTGTAGAGAGGATGGCAATAGTAGCCGGAGTAGGGGAAGGAAACTTGGATTATCTATCCACCAAGGCTACGAGAATGGGGCATCAAATCAGCAAAGATAACCTGGAGAAGCAGTAGCTCTGGGGCCGTGACCGGGACTCGAACCCGGGCCGGCGGGACCACAACCCACCGTGCTAACCGCTACACCATCACAGCCAGAATTAAGTTGGGCGTGAGTCAGCCCGTATTTCAACAGTTTTGCAAGATTGGCTAGAAGCCAAACACCAACGCCTTGAAGCGGGGAAAGCCGTCGTTGGCCCCATGGGATATTCCAGGGCGGCTTCAGTTCTTGTGGTATTATTCCTAACTTCCCTAGCCCTTCCTGTAGCCTATGGAGATACTGTAATCTCTTCAGAGGAAGTCGAAATTCTAGAGGCCGGGAGTTTCCAGAGTCCCTCAGAGTGGTCTTTCGAAACTACTACCGGTTTCTCAACTGATCAGGCAGAGTACACTATTGGAATGGTGGCAGATGGCGAGATGTCCTTCACTCATGCCAGGCCGGACAACTTCGCTGAATACACTTCTTGGGCAAGCAGTGGATGCAGTTCCTGTAATGCCACATTCGGGGAAGCGGATGGATTCTACTCGTGGTCCAGGGGTCCGGACATAACAATGGGCGGATACAGTTACTCTGGACTGAATTCTATGGAAATTGAACATGTATCGCTAGTTTTGCACATCTCCATCCCGGATGCTCTTCCTTCAGATGAGGTGAACGTGATTATGCAGAATCACGGTTCTGACATTCTCGTGACCACGTTTGCGAGAACTCTAGGTCCACTTAATCGCATGAGCAACCCGCTTGTGGTGAACCTGGATAGTCACTTGGACTGGGATTGGTCGAAATTAGAGCAAACCCAGTTCAATGTGGACTACGTTTCTGACAACCAAGGAGCTGATGACTCCGAGGTCAGGGTCGATGCTGCAGGATTGAGAGTGAAGTACCACCAGCCTTGGTTCTCTTTCGAAAACGCTAGAGCAGAGCACTCATCCATATTGGAAGAAGTGCCAGTTTTCGACATTAGTACCTACGAAGGAGAAATATCAGGACTTGAACATAGCACGTGTGGACTCGTCCCTAGTGGAGAGGAGAGTGGAATTTGGGAATTCCAAGTTTCAGCACCACCCAACCAGAAAATAGGAAGAGTGCATGTTTCTGGAGTAGGGAATCACAGCATTTTGTTCTCTCATGAGAGTACAGGCGGAGAGTATGTAGAGATTGGTTCTGGCGATCTGGTTTGGGGTAAGGCTGAAATCGTTGATTTCAGAGTTCTAGTGGAAGATGGCTGTATCTCTGGATCTAGGGTTGACTTGAACGACCCCCACCTAATTGTCAGTGGTAGGGTTTCAGGTGGTTTTGCTGGTCTCTCGAGCGAGTCGAGTAATGTCAGATTCGCCATAGGGTCATTTCTCGTACATACAGAGCAAATGGACTCTGGAGAGTTCGAGTTCTCAGTGCCTGTTGGATATGCACTCCCCCCTGAAGGTGAGGCCCTCAGAATAGGGGTTGCTGCGAGATTCCAATGGTCTTCAAATGGAACCTCAGAGAACACTGTTGTTCACATAGGTTCGATGTCAATTTCTGGGGGATTCTCACTAGAGTGGGATAGAAGTCCGAACTGTGAAGAAATCGCTGATGTAAGCCTCATCGAGGACGAAGGCGGAGAGATAATCTCTGTCTATTCAATTTGCAGTGATGACATCACAGACCCTCAGAGTCTGGAAGTCAGAGCTCATAGTTCTGACAATAGTACCCTCCTAGCTTACGGTGAAGGAGGACTTCTGATGATTGAGCCAGAAGATGAGGCAAGTGGTACAGCCGAGGTTTTTGTCCAAGTGATTGACGAAGTTGGGAACTCTTGGACCGATTCTTTCCTAGTGGAAGTAGAACCGGTCAAGGACCCCCCGGAGTTTGTCTATGTCCCAGGGATTCTTTACATCGAATTAGGCGAGTCTGGAGTCATTGTTCCAGAAATTTTCGATCCGGATACGGAGGCTCTCTCCATCACCACTAGCAAATCCTGGGCCTCAGTAAACGATACAGGTGAGATATTCTTACAACCTGTAGAAACGGGCGAACACCTACTAACGATATCCGTCACTGACGGAAATTCAATGATCGCTAGAGACGTGGTAATCATTGTTACCTCTAAACCGGATCTACTAGTAGAGTCTATGGAAATAAGGATTGGAGGAGTAGAGGCAGATGATCTGGAGAATGGGGATGTTGTTGAGGTGATTGGATTCATCCGTAATCAAGGAAGGGCGACTGCTCAGAATGTATCATTCTACTGTATGTTGAATGGGATTCTGGTTGGAACGGGGGAGATTTCAGAACTGGATCCTGGAGACCTGTCTATGGCGACTTGTGACATCCAACTGATTGAGTCTTCTGATGTAGCCATCTTCACAGTTGAGATAGATGGAACGAACTCGATTGAAGAGACAATCGAAGGAAACAACGTTCATTCTGTAGAATTCCCAATTAGAGACCCAAGTACTGGGTCTGATGATGGGAATGCGGGTTCGACCATAGTGGCCTTATCCGTTGTGGCGATTCTGTTTTCGCTAGCAGCGTTCCAGATGAGTCCGAAATCACCCAAGAAGGAGTTCCAACGAAGGAAGTAGTACGGTAATGTACAGCTACAGGCCTACGTTTGGCTGATAATCTGAGCAAAATAGGCAATGGTTATACAAGGAGCGAAAGCGAAAGCAAACTACCGCGCTAGTGGCTTAGGTCGCGAATGCGGTGGTGTGTGTGAAAAATGATGGTATTGAAAATTAGGCTGGAAACAGACGAGTGGATATACGAAGAGCATGAGACCGCGTAGGCGATCTAATCCTTCGACCAAGTCTGCGGATATGTCCCAGGTGGCATTATCACTGTCTTTGGTGCTGCTATCTGACCAGATCTCATTTCGGGAATTGAATCTGAGTGGACCGAAAGTTCGGAGATTGCTACAGCCTCTCCCTTTAGGCTAGATATCAAGACTGTCGACCCAAGTGGTAGTCCTTTCGGGACTGAGACTACTCCGGGCCTAGCGAGTGGGGCTCCGTGCGAAAGGGCCGACACTGCCCCATCCTTGATCACGATCCTGGGAATGTCGTTTAGCACCGTTTCTACAGGGCAGACCAGTCTCTCCAGCCCTCTGGGGTCATCATGCTCCTTCCAGAGGAAGACTGCATCTGCGAGTTGCTGCATCGAGCATGCCATTTGATCCTCAAGGGGCCCGCTCCTGGACCTATGGAGCTCCAATAGCTCGCATTTGTTCCCTGAAAGAAGGCCCAGATCCTTCACCATGGTCCTGATGTAGGTTCCAGCCTCGCAGCTTATCGAGAGCAAGTGCACCCTATCTCCCTCTTCTGTCTGGACCAGTCTAGATTCAGAAACCTCCCTTGTCCGGACTTGGACCTTTACTGCAGATTCCTTCGGTGGGACATTGAATATCTCGCCTTTCATCGCATTTACCAGGGACTTTAGTTCATCTTCCGGAACTGGTGTCTTGAAGCGTATCACAGCAACGTAACTCTTTGGCTTCCTAAGGAGTTCCGCGGTAATCTTTGTCGATCTACCGCAAAGAAGGGTGAGTAGACCGGTTGCAAATGGGTCCAACGTCCCACCATGTCCTATTCGATTGATCCCTAGCATGGATCGGGCCCATGCTGCTAGTTGGTGGCTGGACGGTCCGGGAGGTTTGTCCACCAGGATAATCCCGCATTCGAGGAGTTCTTCCAATGGTCTTTCCTCGGGATTGCAGCCAAAGGAATTGTTGGTTTTCGCGGAAGGATCGATTGACCATGTTTCCGAATCCATCATTTCACCTTTCCAGTATGGCGTCTACTTCGTTGAATACTTCAGACTCATCCTTGCTATCTGCGTCGATAACGAGGTGATACGGCGACATGTCATCCAAATCTATCCCATATAGTGACGAGTACCTTTCCATGTCATCTTCCTGTCTCTGCTGGGAACGTTGGAGACAATCAGAGAACTCTCCCCCTTCCCTCTTCTGAATACGCCGTGCCCTCTCTTTATCCGAAACGCTCACCCAAACTCTTAGGCATTCTAGATCGTTCTTATGTGCCCACCAACCACTGAGTCTGCTCTCCACAATCTCGGGAGATTCTGGGGATGACATGCGTTTCTGGAGAAGTTCGTCTAGATGCCTGTCCACATCAGTGTCCTCTTTTGCTTCTGCGCTTAATTCCTCTACGGATAGGCCGCGAGATCGGGCTTCTTCCCTGAAAACGTCGCCGCCATTCATTGATCTCCATCCTCTGGATTCGGCAATCTTGGCCACCAGTGTCGATGTCCCACTTCCTGGGGGGCCGCTGATTGTCACCTTTAGCAAAGTGCTCATCTCCACTCGCTTCTACATACGTCGCATCTAAGGAGTCCTTTTGGGGTTCTGGAAATCATATCGGAATTGCAAATCTTACATCTTGAACCCTCTCGGGGTGGCGCTACATGCTTATTTCCCGAACGTCGTTGGTCGGTATTCTTTGAATTCACCCCTGTTTTCCTTGGTCCCGCCCTCCTCTGTGATCTTCTAACTGAAGATGATGCGGACTTCCCCTTTGCATCATCGAGCATGTGCAGTAGAGGCTCTGGGATGGTCTCCCCTGACAGTACTAGAGGATGCCGGGAGAAACGGACGATCTTGATGTGTCTGTCCAGAATTCTTCCCAAGGGAGCACTCATTGCTATGTAAGTCGCTATCCAAGCCGGGAATATCCAGAGTACTCTGGCATTGAAACTCCACATGGGGTCCCATGGTAAGCTGACGAATCCGACTCTGAATGATTCCACGGAACCAGCCATCCAACTGAATATTGCAATTATGAAGACCATTGTGAAGACCATTGGCTTCATCATCGAGGATTGCATCTTCATTTGCTCGGGCATCATCTCGAGTTGTATCGTTTGCATCTTATCTGCCATGGCTGTGTCTCTAGCCATCCTTGCTTCTCTGAGTTGCTTCCCAATCTGTCTACTCCTGTGCGAGAAGTGGGCTTGCTGTAGTGGATCCATGAAGAATGAGCGAATGATTGTGTTCACGACCATAATTGATGAGCCTACAATGAAAACTGTTGGGACAAAGTAGGTTTGATGGAAGGGCAACATAGGTTCTAGTACCGATCCTGCTGTATCCGAGAGTCCGACTCTTAGACCAGGATAGAACATCAACATGACCATCATCCCAAGGAGCAACAACATAGGAAGCATCATCGATGCCATGGCATCCGCTTGGGCATCCCCGCCCGATTCTGCTGGTGCCATATCGCATCGACACGAAGGAGTGAGAATAACACTTCGGTGATGGAGAGATGAGGACTACAATATGTCAGGAAAGTGTGTGCCCGCATACTACACATATCGAAGACCCTATTCCCACTTCGAATCCACATGCCGGACATGTGTTTGATTTGTCCCCAGATTCTTCCGATTCCCCATGTTTTTCGGCCTCTGTTTCTGATTCTACCTCGTCCTCTTTGTTCTCGGGTTCTTCTTCTACCACTGGTTCGCTTTGGTGTTCTACTTCTATAGCATCCTTGGATGCAGACGGCATTTCCTCTTCTTGTTGTTCCAGCCATTGTGGGACATTTGGCTCCTCGTCCACCTCGTCACCAAATGTTGCACCATGGAAATCCTGAGCATCGGATACCTTGTACTCTGCCTCTGGATCTCCTTGAATCGTATACAGGACTTCTATTCTCTCTCCTTGAAGAATTCGCCCTATCGCCCAAGTTACCTGAGTGCCGTCCCTTGCAGACTCCTTTGTTATCGAAGAGTCCCTTTCTCCGTCTTTATCGGAACGGACAACTGATTCTTCTATTGAGAACGTCCCAGGCACGATATCGTGAAGGGCGAGGTCATCTAGTGCGCTATCAGAACTGTTGTGGAACATTAGCATTATTTCGTATTGCCCTGGTTTCCCGCCTGGGAAGACCTCCTTCCCTGTACTGATGTTCCTCCTTTTGTGGACTACCGAAATTATCGGAGGCTTGTCTACCGTCCTGGTAGCGACTGGTCCGAATCTTTCTGAGCTGAAATCGACCTTTATCGGAGCAACCAGTAACTCATTTCTAGGAGAGGGATCGGGTGCTAAGAGAGGGTATCTGATTACTACTGCCTTTCCTGGTTGTAAGCCCAATGGAGCAGAGGTACCTATCGTCATCCGTAGGGCGTTACCCTCCCTATCAGGAGAGACATGTCTCTCCTCTAATTGTGTCCCATTTACCAGATCAATTCTGTACTGCTCCTGTTTGAGTTCAGTACCCTCTATCTCTATGGAAATATCTTCTGTGTTCGGAGTGTCAAAAATCCCTGGAATATCATCAAGAACTCGGAGAACATTGATCTCAGAGGTTCCAGTGTTCTCAAGAGTAATCACTGTTTCAACCTTGGATGAGATGTATGATTTTATCCGTGACTTGTCAAACCTCTTTTGAAGAGCCGCGTCAAGAACGGTGAGTTGCTGTTCCTTCAATTCCACGGTTCCAGAAGATTGTACTGAAACCCTTGGAAGAATCGAGAATCTAATTTCCTGAGTGAAGCTTGGTTGATCATCAGATTCAACTCTCTTAACCATAGAGTCCCATTTACCCTCTGGGGGAACATCCTGCCTAATATCTGAAACTTCCAATATTGGATCTTCCCGCCCTATTAGCCTTACAGTTGCACCAGAAAGTGAGACTACGAAGGATGATTTATTTTCGAAGACACAAGTACAGTGCCACACGCCTGGCCTATCATCCTCCTCTGCGTTAACATATGAAAATTGACGCCCCGATCCGCTCACCCTGTCGAATCGTGCTCTGGAGACCGTTGCCTCTGAGGAGTAAGTTGCTGAAGTGACTCCAGCATTTATTTTTTCAACCGATTCTGTGTTTACTCTCGCGGAGATAGATAGATTTCTTTTCTCCCCTATGTTCATCCGGCCTATATCCCAGACAACTGAGTCTTTCTCGACACTGTAGACACTGTCATCTGGAAGAATGAAAGATTCTGGAATAGTCCTCTTAACCTCGACATCGTAAAGTGGAGCCGGAGAGACATTCTCAATCTCAATATTAATTTCTATTTCCTGAGGGGAGTCTGAGAAGACCATGGATAGGCTTGGCTCCTCTTCTCTGGTGCTCTCCGTATCTATCGACTCCTTCAGAACCAACATTCTTGGTCCAGAGGCAGTGTAAGGTATCGCCGTCTCCTCGGTAGGATCTAGCTCCTTCACAGATGACACTCGGTCTCCGAAATCTGTGGAGTCTATTGATTCTAGATGAACCTCAATATCCCAAGCCCTATGTTTCTTACTTGAGTTCCTCAGAATAAGTTCCCCATCAATGAACTGTTTCCTTATTGTTCCGTCTGGGTTCAGTACTGATTTTTCCGTTTCACTAAGCGTAGCATGTAGTTTGTCCCCAGGAATGGAGTCTACTTCTGACGCAGATCTCAGGAATGGGGATTGTCGAGGCGTCTTTGTCTCATCTGGTTGATTTAACTCGGGTTCGCTAACCAGTTCGAATGAGTCTATTGCTTGGGCTACTTCTGATTGGCTTATTTCCTGATCAATTGATCCTGCAGGCCACTGATTTTGTTCTGAAGAAATATTACCTTCAAAAGGATCATGGGGCACTATGTCTGAATCTGGCTCCCATTCATCATCTAGAAGGGACAAGGAGTCAGCTAGCGAATCTATAGAAGAAATATCACTCTCAACACGCATCTCATCGAG
>Ga0208261_1000695_pt1 | contig 12911 bp, 12 predicted proteins | sample Knorr_S7_td_DCM__FD_185595 | JGI IMG/M metagenome (GOLD analysis project Ga0208261, IMG submission 185595) | Marine microbial communities from Southern Atlantic Ocean transect - Knorr_S7_td_DCM_ad_131m_LV_B (SPAdes) (version 3) | ecosystem: Environmental > Aquatic > Marine > Oceanic | place...
GGAAAAACGCTGAGTCCGGAATTGGAATTACCATATGTAGACGTTATCGAATGTGAAGCTGTTTTATAGGATTCGCGCGCTCGGAGGGACTCGAACCCCCAACCTTCTGATCCGTAATCAGATGCTCTATCCAATTGAGCTACGAGCGCTAAATTCTTCTATGTAAGGACTTGATTCTACCGAACGAAGACGTTCACGCACCATACCAAGGAAACTTGATTCTTTTGTTTGAAGTATTTGGCGGAGAGGGAGGGATTCGAACCCTCGAACGGGGGGTTACCCCGTTACTTCCTTAGCAGGGAAGCGCCTTCAACCAGACTCGGCCACCTCTCCAGTATTCGATCATGTTACATGCATTCGAGCGAATTGAGAATCTCTAGCGAAGAAGCGTCATATTTTCTTCAATACCGATACGCTCAATCGTGGAGGGATGGCAGAGCGGACGAATGCGCTGGTCTTGAAAACCAGTGGGCCTTTGCGGGTCCCGGGGGTTCGAATCCCCCTCCCTCCGCGCTAAGCAATAAAGATTACCCTCAACAAAAATTGTGTTATAAGAACCTGAGAGAAAAGAGTGGCGCATGATCCCAAACTTGATTGACCAATTTCGGATAGAAGGAAAAGTCGCTGTTGTCTCTGGAGCGAGCAGAGGAATCGGAGAGGGAATCGCCATAGGCCTCGCCGACGCCGGAGCTGCTGTCATCCTCACCGCCAGAGATGAGGAACGCCTCAATCAAGTATCGGAAACAATAACGCAACGAGGAGGAACATGTAGCGTTGTTGTTGGAGACATTACCGACGAGGAAACTATTACAGGACTTGTAAACCACGCCACTGAGGACTTTGGATCACTTGATATCTGGGTTAGTAATGCAGGCACCTCTGATCATCCCGGCCATTTCTCATTCGATGAATTCCCTTCATGGCATTGGGATCAACAAATCGCCCTTAATCTCCGCCCTCATTTTATTGCTGCTAAAGCATGCGCTGAAGTTATGCAGCCAGGATCTTCCATCATCGGAATTTCTTCTATTGCTTCCCTTCGAGCTGCAGTTCGCTTCGCAGGCTATGGGGCTGCAAAGGCAGGAATGAATAACCTTTCCCAAACACTCGCAATTGAACTCGCCCCCAAAGGGATCCGTTCCAATATTGTCTCACCCGGACAAGTCCCTACCGAAGCAACTACCCGAGTGGGAGGTGTCCCACCTGAAAAATTCTCCGACCTTGCTGCAGCAATACCTCTGCAGCGCGTTGGAAGCCCTCAAGATATCGCAGCCGCCGTCCTCTACCTTGTGTCCGAAGCAGGTAGCTGGGTCACGGGACAAAATCTGATTGTCGATGGTGGTTACACCTAAAGCTTTAGTTTAATTTTGCTCTGAGCTTGTCCAACCAGGTTTCAGCATCGTTCCAAGCTGCTCCGGATTCTTCACGGGCCTCTTTCGCATTTTCACCAGCGGCAGGATATGAACCTAGAAATTTTACGCGAACTTGTTTCGCCTGAAGCGTTTTCAAACAATCCGCCATTAGCGGATCAGCCATATGGCCTTCAAGATCGAGGATAAAACAATATCTACCGAGCCCTTCACGCGTAGGTCGTGACTCCAACTTGGTGAGATTAATAGAACGAGCAGCAAATTCTTGCAAAATAGTCAGTAAGGAACCCGGACGATCCGATTGCTGGAAAATAACGACGCTTGTTTTGTCATGGCCCGTAGGAGCAGGTATCCCATCACGAGCAACAAGAACAAAGCGGGTCTGATTTCCGGGATGATCCTCAATTTGTTCAACAGCTACTTCTAAACCGTATTTTTCTGCCGCCAAACTTGTTCCAACAGCTGCAGTTTCCAAGTCAGAAACTTGTGACAAGATACGCGCAGCGTCCGCTGTTGAATTCGCCGCCTCCAACTCAGCGTCGGGGAGCTCATTCCGAACAAAGGAACGAACTTGCGCTAACGCATGCGGATAGGAAACAACCCGTTTGATATTCGAAAGTGAAGCCCCAGGCTTCACAAGAAGATTCATCGTAATTGGGATAACAACCTCTCTTTGAATCATGAGGTCACCTTCAAAAGCTAACGTATCCTGGACAACGTTTACTGTTCCTTCGATAGCGTTTTCGATCGCACAAAATCCAAAATCAACCTCACCGGTTCCCGTACCGTGTAGCACATCAGAATGACTTCGAAAGAGCACATGTTCAGATGCTGCTAAATCAGGCTGCGAAAGAATCGCAGCTTCAGTAAAGGTTCCCGAAGGCCCCAAGTATCCGATCCTTCCAACGCTCATTTCATTCACACTACGAGGATAGAGGACAGATACCCTCACACCTCCCGAATTACTCAAACCCCAGAAAAAACAAACACTTCTAAAGGCAAGAATTCCTCCCAAGAAACCCAAAAATCAAAGAATCATGCCTAAGGTAACCACATGGACAACGACCAATTCTACTTCCGCCAACTACTCTCAGGACGAGACCTCGGAGAAGATAACCAGCTAGCCCGCCAAATGGTTAACTTCATGTATCTAATTGGAGACCGAAAAACCGGCGAAGCAGTCGTTGTCGACCCCGCATACGACCCACAAGGATTAGTTAACCTCGTTGAAGCTGATGGCATGAAACTCACAGGAGTGCTCGCTACTCATTATCATCCCGATCATGTTGGAGGAGACATGATGGGATACAGTATTTCCGGCGTCGCAGACCTTTTAGAAATAACATCCATCCCAATCCATGTCCAAAGTGAAGAAGCTGACCTTGTGCAAAAAGTCACCGGCGTATCAGAAAAAGATTTAGTTACACATAGCAGTGGGGATAAGGTAACCGTGGGGTCAATAGATATTGAACTAATCCACACCCCTGGTCACACTCCCGGAAGCCAATGCTTTTTCGTAGATAACAGACTTGTCGCTGGAGATACGCTTTTTCTCGACGGATGTGGCAGAACCGACTTACCCGGTGGAAACCCGAGAGAAATGTATGAGAGCCTGACTCAACGTTTAGCAAAGATCCCTGATACAGCGACCTTATTTCCAGGACACCTTTATTCGCCAAAACCGTGCCAATCAATGGCGGATACCCGAGCCCACAATTATGTCTTTGCTCCACAAACACCTGAACAATGGATGGCAATGTTCGGATCGTAAAACTCTCTGAACAGGTAATATGCCGACTGAAGAGCCCTTCATCCACTAAACTGAGACCAATATTCCCTATTGAGAGGTGGAACTTATGGGAATTATGGAAAAAATTAAAGCATTATTCGGAAGTGCTTCTTCCGAATCAGAGGAACCCGATGTAGCAGAAACAGCTACAGCAGACGATTCCGCTGAAGAATCTGGGGATACAACCAGCAACTGGTAATCCATTAGAAAAAGCTCGCGAGGAGCCTCAGGGCTCCTCGTTCGCGTACAAATATGTGTTAAAAAACTTACCCTCATGAAAGAAGATTAAGAAATGGCAGAGATTACACTCTCTTCGGAGAATATGAAATTTGTGACAGAACGTCATCTCGCTTCCCTTACGATCGTAACTTCCTCTGGGCGCCCCCACGTCACTCCAGTAGGATTCACCTGGGACGAGAAGGAAAACCTTGTTCGAATAATTACATGGGCGGGCAGCACAAAGGCAAAGCTATTAGATCGATCACCAGAACCTCTGAGGGCAGCTGTATGCCAAGTCGATGGCGGGCGATGGATCACGTTTGAAGGGAATGCAACAGTTACTGCTGATCTGGAACGTTGCCAAGAAGGAACTTCCAGATACGCCAAACGCTATTCACCCCCTAAAGATAGAGGTGAAGATAGGCGTGTAATAGAGATTCGCGTTGACCGAATCCTAGGACGAAACACTTGAAATCAAACATACTTGTCAGGGTAAACAAACATATAGCTGTTTTTTTGCTGAGAATTGCAGTTCTCGCGATACCCTCCTTTTCTACTCGCGCGAGTGGCGGAATTGGCAGACGCGCAGGCTTCAGGTGCCTGTGTCCTTCGGGATGTGAGGGTTCAAGTCCCTCCTCGCGCACCCCTAACCATGAAAGTAGAAAATGAATCTACGACCACTATATTTACGGCATTGGCTTAAAGAATCCAGAGGCCTCATAATGTGGGTTCTGACTTTTGTATTTTTAGCAATTTTTTTCATGGTATTTACCAATGAACTAGCAGCTCAATCGCAATCGACACCTGAATCAGAAAATAGTTCTAAGATTCGACCAGATTTTAATGGAGACGGGTATGCGGATCTTACAATCGGGGCTCCCGGTGAACGCTTCGGAGATGCGAATGCTGCTGGAGCAGTAACCATTCTTTATGGGGACCCTGATCAAACTCCCAAAGAAAGCACCTTTCTGCATCAAAGCATGCCTTATGTCCCAGATTCGGATGAATATCGTGATCACTTTGGTGCTCGTTCAACTTTTGGTGATTTTAACGGCGATGGGTTTGATGATTTAGTTGTCAGTGCCCCTAATGAAGATATTGGAACAGTGACTGACGCAGGGCGGATATGGATTTTCGCTGGATCATCAGAAGGTGTTGGCGCTACCGAAATAGGAAAAACATTTCATCAAGGGTCATCAAATAGCTTCGGTGGAAATGAGACAGGAGATAAATGGGGATCCATGCTCTCAGTAGGAGATTTTAATGGAGACGGATACGAAGATCTAGTAGTTGCAGCACCTGAAAAAGATAAAGATGGAAAAACCGATGTAGGTAAAATATCAATTTTATATGGTTCATCTTCAGGTCTTTCAGCCAGCGAATCACAAGATATCGACCAAGAGACCAAGGGTATTCCAGATGGCGGGGAAGAAAATGACAAATGGGGCTCGGCTCTAGCGTCTGGCGATTTCAATAATGACGGTTTCAGCGATTTAGCTATAGGGGCACCGGGAGAAAAGTACGGCCATTTTCCAGAAGCAGGAGCAGTGACACTCTTATATGGAAGCCCATCAGGGATTACAACAGATAATTCCTTTCGCCTGCATCAAAACATTCCGCATGTACCGGACAGAAATGAAGCATATGACCATTGGGGAGCCGTTCTTACATCTGGCGACTTCAATAATGACGGTTTCATTGATCTAGCGATAGGAGCCCCGAATGAAAGTAGCGGAAAGAAAAAACAAACAGGGGCTGTAACTGTCATGCTCGGGTCAGAACAAGGAATCAGCATAATGGGATCATCTCGTCTACATCAGGGAAGCTTCAACGTCCCAGGGCGAAATGAGCAGGGGGATAGATGGGGTTCAGTCCTTACAAGCGGAGATTTCAACGGTGACACATTCGAAGATCTAGCGATAGGTGCCCCTGCTGAAAGTTTAGATTCCGTCCAAAGAGCTGGAGCAGTCACAATACTTTTTGGAAATTCGAAAGGCATATCAGGTAGAGGGTCAATAGCGGTCGATCAAAATACTGATGGCTTCGAAATAGGAGCTGAACCTGCTGACCATTGGGGAGATGCACTCGAAGCTTTGGATATGAACGGAGATGGAAAATCAGAACTCGTTGTTGCTGCCAGTGGAGAATCTTTAGGGACTCAATTCGATACAGGACTTCTTACGCTCTTTTGGGGAACCGAAACTGGGATTAGCCCAAACTTCTTTCTCACTCTCGATCAAGACACAATGAACGTCCCAAATGAAAATAAAACTCTCGATTATTGGGGGCGACTTGGTACAACATCCCAATTGGACCTAGAACGCCCACCATGGGGACTCACAACAACTACTGGAATCAATACTGTAGTTCTAGCAGAAACACAGAACGGTTATATTGTTCGCTCTCCATGTGGGTACGCAGTCCCAGTCATTGGTGGAACCCTCGTCACTGATATTCAAATCGCTATTGATCCTGGCCATGGGGGGGTTGACGGTGGAGCATACTATTCAGGGATATGGGAAAACGCTATCAACATGGATGTAGCTGAAGCATTTCTCGACGAGCTTGCGAACAGAGGAATTACTTCTTTTCTCGTTCGAACAAAGAACTATCACATACCACTTTCATCTCGCGGGCTTTACGCAGATCACCTACAGGCAGCTGGTATGGTTTCGATTCATCACAATGCACCAATGATCGCCCCTTCATCTGACCCAGGAGCTGAAACGTTTGTGCAAAGTAACTCAGTAAAGTCAGCAAGATTAGGAACGCTGGTATACGAAGCTGTCTATGAAGCACTCGACAAGTTCTCCTGGGTGCAATGGACAAGCCAATACGATGCTGGAGTTATCAGAGTATTAAACAATCGCGGTACAGACACATACGGCATGATGTCTCGACCAAAAACGCCGACTACCCTTATAGAACTCGCCTATTTAGCAAATCCTTCTGAGGCCAGATTACTTAAATCGGCAGAATATCTTCCAGCCGTAGCGAACGCCCTTTCCGATGGGGTGGAGGAATTCCTTCAATCTCCATCGATTGGAACATACCCTACAACCACCCGAAACTTTACTGCAGCGGATGCTCCCGGCTACAACGTTTGCAGAGACCCGGAGTTAAGCTCGCCGCTAATATTTGACTTCCCATCAAGGGAAGAATTGGTCTTACGCGGCCTCATTGGAGAATAACCTCCATGGAGGACTAAAGTGAGTTTGTGGTAATCAAGAAGGTAGAAAATAAACTCGAGAAGTTCGTTGAAGGAACATTCGCTAAATTTTTCAGCAGTGAGCTTAAGCCTGTCGAAATAAGTCGAAAAATTGTTAGAGAAATAGAGTTGAATCGTAGCATAGGCGTTCATGGTGACTATCTTGCACCGAACGACTTTGATGTCGTCATTTCAGAAAGTGATTACTCAAATTTCATTGAAGCTAAAGAGCCTTTAGAACAAGAACTACAAGAAACTATCCGCGACTATTGTTATCAAGAAAGTTATATCTTTCTTGGTTCCATTAACGTCAGTATAAAAAAGAAAGAAGATTTACGAACAGGAACGCTTCGTATCGATGCTCGGTTAAAACAAGATGAAAATGGGTGCCCGCCTGGCGCCCTTGTATTACCTAATGGCAACCGCGAACTAATCGGAAGTCGTGTCATCACTATTGGGCGCCTTCAAGACTCCACGATCTGTATTGATGACCCAAGTATCAGTAGAAATCAAGCAGAAGTCCTTCTAAGAGAGAACGGCTATCTCCTATCAGATCTCGGATCGACGAATGGGACTTTGGTAAATGGGCACCGAATTTCTCAACATATACTCACAGACCATGACCAGATTGAATTTGGTTCATACAAAATCAGATTCGAAGCAAGTTAATCATGACGAACTCTCCTGTTACATATAAACAAGATGGCAATGTAGTCACTATTAGCTATAACCGACCCGACAATCTCAATACTATAAACGGGGCAATGCGCGAAGGCCTTAATGCAGCGTGGAAGAAATTCTTAGAAGACGAAACTGCTTGGGTCGCTATTCTCACAGGGACTGGCGATACGTTTTGCGCAGGAGCTGACCTGAAGGATATAAAAGGAAGCGCCGGCACTTTTCCGGGAACCTTTTGGGAAAAACCCACAATAAACAGTTTCGAAAGCGGGATGGAGATATTTAAACCTGTCATCGCAGCTGTAAATGGGCCTTGTATCGGATATGGCTTAACCGCAGTAACATTTTGTGATTTTGTTTTAGCTAGCGATCGTGCTTCATTCGCATACCCAGAGGTCCGCATTGGAATCCCAACAATTGTTGGGGCGATACGTCTACCTAACAAACTTAATTGGTCCCATGCGATGGAACTATTACTACTAGGCGAAACAATTACAGCTGAGCGGGCGAAAGAAATAGGACTTGTCTGGGAAATCTACCCGCATGAAGAACTCCAAGCAAAGGCTAATGAGCTCGCTCAACGCCTGTGTCGATCCGCACCCATCGCATCACGAGTAACAAAAGAAGTCGCAACCCGAACAAAAGATATGGGTTGGGTAGAGGCGGTAAGATTTGGTGAAACAATGCGAATCGTCGCTAGTCAAACCGAAGATGCTAAAGAAGGTCGTAAAGCCTACAAAGAAAAACGCAAACCCAAATGGCAAGGAAGATAAAATACCAATTCTCTACAAAGGGATGGGTAAAAATAAGTGAAATAGAGACGAGCAATGTCTGAACAATTTTTAGAGCTTTTAAAGTTTCTCTTCTTAGCGCTTCTGTACGTCTTCTTTATATGGGTCGTCATTATGTCACTACTCCAGCTACGGAAGCCCAAAAAACCTGTCCGTTCCTCAAAAAAGGATAAGAATGAGGAAGCTCAAACAGCCACAACGTATTTATTAACGATCGAACCGCAAGATACACAGGGGACCGAATACCCCCTTGAAGAAGAAATGTTTCTGGGTCGTGATGAAGAATGTGAAATTACAATCAGTGACTCTTTTACGTCTCACAGGCATGCACGTATTTTCCTAGAAGAGAACACTCTGTATCTTGAGGATTTAACATCAACAAACGGGACATTCGTCAATGGGGAAAAGATAGAGAAACCTCACTTATTGGAACAACGTGACCGTATTCAAATTGGTAACACAGTACTTGAGGCTAAATGAGTGACGACCGCATCATTGCAGATTTAAAGACGTCTTCATCATCTTTCGATTTGGGTTTCGTAACAGACGTCGGAAAAATCCGGAAAATGAATCAAGATTTTCTAGCAGTTAGTAATTCCCTCTTTATTGTCGCAGATGGCATGGGGGGGCATCGCGGTGGAGAAGCAGCGTCTGAAATCGCTGCAAAAAAACTCTTTGAGAAGCAAACATACTCAACAGTTCAATCATTTCGAGATCAAGTGATCGAAGCAAATACTGCGGTGCGTGCAATAGCAGAAACAAATTCTGAATTAGAAGGGATGGGTACAACCCTTTGCGGAATAACTTTGGTTGAACCATCTACAGGAAATGCTGAAACACTTGCCGTAGCTAATATTGGCGACTCACGGATTTATCTTCTATCTCAAGGCAAATTTTCCCAAATAACTGAAGATCATAGTCTTGTCGAGGAGATGAGGCGCGAAGGAAAAATTACTGAGAAAGAAGCAGAAAGTCATCCTCACCGGAATATCATCACCCGTGCGCTAGGAATTGATGTAGAGGCGAATGTAGATTGCTGGGAGATCCCGATACATAAAGACGACCGTTTCCTTTTATGTACAGATGGTCTAAGTAATGAAGTATCTGCAGCAGAAATTCGACACATTCTCGAGAAGGTCGATAGTCCACAAGAAGCTGCTGAGCAGCTTGTTCGGTTAGCTAACTCCAACGGAGGAAATGACAACACAACAGTTGTAATTGTCGATGTGAAAGAAGGTGAGGAGTCCACTACACCTTCGACCGCTTCTCCTATTTCAGTACCTACACCACACCAAACCTCATCCTTTTCTTTTTCAACTACCTCACGCAGTCTTGGAAATAGACCTGAAGGGGCAACTGAATGGGAAACAACCCCTGAAAATATCAGAAAACTTATAGTCACAGCGCTCGTAATGCTTTTGATTATTGGTGTATTTATCGGACGCTATGCTCGAGACAATTACTTCGTTAGTTTCGAACAAGTTGGTGATACATCTATAGAGAATTCGCAAATACTGATATATCAAGGAAGAACAAGCAGCATTTTATGGTTTGACCCAACGGTTGAAGAGCGACGACCAATACTTGGACGTGACCTTGATGAAAGAACTGTTGACGAAATCAAACAAAAACCTCAGTTTGAAACTCTTCAAGAAGCATCTAAATATTTAGATGCGCTGCAAGAAGAGATAACTGAGAAACAAAATGAAAACTGATTGATATTCACAGATATGAAATCCCGAAATCGTAACATCGAATTCTTCCTTCTCCTTTTTGTCGCCGTTCTTGTTGTAGCTGGATATGTCCTAGCCAGTTTGGGGAGGTCATCTTCAATACCCGCAAATATTGTTCCATTTTTAATAGGAATTCTTTTACTTCTTCTTCTAGCTCATCTTGCGGTAAGAAAGTTTGCCCCTCGAGCAGATTTTTCTTTATTGCCATTAGCAGGTCTTCTGAATGGTATTGGATATTTTGTCATTGCTCGTCTGGATAAAGACTTAGCGGGGTTACAGGCGACATGGACACTAATCGGTGTCGTAGCATTTGTTGCCACCCTTGTCCTGATCCCACAAGTTAGGCGGTTAGAGCAATACCGGTACATATTGATGACTATCGGTATCGTATTTCTCATAATGCCGTTAATTCCAGGGTTCGGCCGAGAAATCAATGGAGCGAAAATATGGGTATCAATAGGTTCAATCAACTTCCAACCAGGCGAATTTGCAAAAATCGTTCTAGCTATTTTCTTTTCTGCGTACATTGTTGAAAAGCGCGATGTTCTATCAACAACAGGTGTCAGCCGGTTTGGGATAGCTATTCCCGAACTTCGACATCTTGGGCCGATACTTCTTGCTTGGGGGGTTTCTCTCATCGTTATGGTTGCAGAGAAAGACCTTGGGTCTTCCCTTCTTTTCTTCACACTTTTTGTAGCTTTGCTTTGGATATCAACTGGAAAAATATCATATTTGATAATGAGCGGAGCTCTTTTTTCTGGAGGTGCGCTCCTAGCTTGGAGTCAATTCTCACACGTCCAAGAACGAGTCGACATATGGCTAAGGCCCTTTGATGACCCAACTGGGGACGGATATCAAATAGTCCAGAGTTCATTTGCTCTTGCAGAGGGAGGATTCACAGGTACCGGACTAGGTGTAGGCACTCCTGAAAATATTCCTGCAGTTGAAACGGACTTCATACTCGCAGCTATTGGAGAAGAGCTAGGGCTCGTAGGGACGACTGCAGTTTTAACTCTTTTTCTCCTTTTAGTGGGGTCTGGATTAAAGATTGCTTTAACATCTACGCGCCCATTCGAAAAACTCTTATCTGCTGGGCTAACAACCTTGCTAGGGTTTCAGGCGTTTATCATTATCGCTGGTGTCGTCCGCCTCCTTCCACTTACTGGGGTCACTCTTCCATTCGTAAGTTATGGGGGAAGCTCTCTGCTAGCGAACTGGGTCCTGCTAGCACTCCTTCTCAGAATTTCTGATGAGGCTCGTAGAGACGAAACAGATGAGAACCCCACGAGAATGGGGGCCGGATGAACCGAAACATACGAATTTTAGGAATAGCACTCATTCTTTGTTTTGTGGCCCTCTTTGTGCAATTAAACAGAATTCAGATCTTCCAACAAAAAGAACTTCAAGAAAATCCAAGCAACATGAGATCAGTGGTCCGTGATTTTAATCGCGAACGAGGAGAAATTATCACAATAGACGGAGAGATAATCGCGGAGTCGTTTAAGGTCGAAGGCCAGCTCGAATATGAACGCACTTACCCATATGGAGACTTATATGCCCATTCAACTGGCTTCTTCTCATTTCAATATGGGGCTGATGGATTAGAGCGCTATTACAACGACCAACTCGCAGGACAAAAGGAAACGCAACAATTTAACAGCTTGAAAGACATCTTTACTGTCACCGACACCTCAGCCGACCTCACCATAACGATTAATCATTCTCTGCAAGAAACAGCGAAAGAAGCTCTGGGTGAACGAAACGGCTCTGTTGTCGTAGTTGATCCAAGAACAGGAGCCATTCTCGCGTTTTGGAGTTATCCCTCCTATGACCCAAGTATTTTTGGATCTTCAGACCTACAAGCAGGAGAGAAAGCTTGGGAAGAATATTCATCCCTTCCCACAGGAGAAGATCCACGTCTACCCAAAATGTATAGAGAAATTTTCTTCCCAGGTTCAACCTTTAAGCTTGTCACCGCGTCAGCAGCGCTGACTTCAACATCTGCCACTCTAACGGAGCCAGAATTTGATATAAGAGCGACATACACGCCGCCTCTTACTACATTTCCACTCCAGAACTACGCAGGTTCGACATGCGGCGGAGACATCCTTGAGGGTTTACGTGTTTCTTGCAATACCACGTTTGCTGAATTGGCAGCAGAAATCGTTGGAGCTGAGTCTCTAATCGAAACTTCTGAAAAATTTGGCTTTAATGAGATTCCGCCGATAGATCTTCCTTCCCCAGCGGAATCTATCTTCCCAAACGATTTCGGAAAACAAGTAGGGGAAACAGATAATGAACCTCCAATTCCCATCCTTGAGAACACACCGGCCCTTGCTCAATCAGGAATTGGGCAATTTAATGTCAAAGCAACACCTCTGCAGATGGCTCTTGTTGCGGCAACTATCGCTAATGATGGAATTTTGATGAAACCTCACCTGATGGATTCATTCACTGACCAGAATGGAGAACTCATCGAAGTCTACAAACCATTAATTTGGCAAAGTGTCCTTTCAAGACAAGATGCGCTCAGTTTGCAATTAGCTATGGAGATGACCGCGGCTTCGGGAACAGCAACAAATTTGGCGATACCCGGAGTAGTTGTTGGTGGGAAAACAGGGACCGCTCAAGTTGACGCTGATCGTCCCGACGACACCCACGGTTGGATCGTTGGGTATGCCGGTCCTAACGATCGTGAATCAACATTAGCTATAGCTGTAATTGTTGAGTCAGTACCTGGGCAGGGGCAATTAACCGGAGGTACTGATGCAGCCCCAATAGCCAAAGAAGTTCTTTTGGAAGCCTTAAAAATTCAAGGTTTCCTAGAGTAGTTTTAACTCAAAGAGGGCCCCAAAGATGACTTTTATGTTACTGACTTCCTAGGGTGAACCTATCTGACCCTCGTTGGCTATTAAACTTTGTCCCTATGTCCGAACAAGGGCCAATAATTTTAGGCGGAAGATATGAACTTCAACGGCGACTCGCTCGCGGAGGTATGGCTGAAGTTTTTCTTGCACAGGATCAGCTTCTCGGCCGGCCTGTCGCTGTAAAGGTTTTATTCCCTGAATTCGCTACTGACCCTGCTTTTGTTGAGCGATTTCGCCGAGAAGCTCAAGCTGCCGC
>Ga0208261_1000697_pt1 | contig 12900 bp, 12 predicted proteins | sample Knorr_S7_td_DCM__FD_185595 | JGI IMG/M metagenome (GOLD analysis project Ga0208261, IMG submission 185595) | Marine microbial communities from Southern Atlantic Ocean transect - Knorr_S7_td_DCM_ad_131m_LV_B (SPAdes) (version 3) | ecosystem: Environmental > Aquatic > Marine > Oceanic | place...
TTTATTTTTAGCACCTTCCTTCACATAATTAACTTTAGTCAAAAAAAACCCAGCCTCACTAACTAAATATTTACCTGGTTCAAAAATAAGTTTAATGTCGTTGTTATACTCTTTTTTAAAATTATTAAACTCAATACCTATTTTATTACCTAGTTTATTCATATCTGTATATGTGTCACCTTTGAAGTAAGGTACCTTAAACCCCCCTCCAAGATCTATATATTTAATGTTTTTAAATTTAAAGGCTAAATTAAAGACGGTTTTTGCACCTTTGATAAAGCTGTCAATATTAGAAATGTCACTGCCTGAGTGAACGTGGATTCCATCGATTTTAATTTTCTTCGCTTTCTCCATTCCTACTAATATGTCCAATTGATCCATAGGTATGCCGAATTTAGATTCAGAATGTCCAACACTTGTTTTATTATTTCCTCCATCAAAAATATTTGGATTAATTCTAATAAAAATAGAGTCATTTGGAAAGCTTTTGGAAAACTCTTTTATTGACTCAATGCTATCTAGATTAACTTTGACCCCAAGCTTTACAGCTTCCTTAATCTCTTCAATTGAGACACCGTTTGGGGTATACATAATATCTTTAGCTTTAAACCCAGCTTTTAAGCCTATTTGTATCTCTTGAATAGAGACTGCGTCTAAACCACAATCCAAGTTTTTAATAAACTTTAATATTGATATATTAGATAAGGCTTTGGCTGCATATTGTATTTTTATATCACCTATACTTCTGAATGATTCCTTGAATTTAATTAGCTGTGATTTAATTTTTTTTAAATCATATAGATATATAGGAGATCCATATATATCTGTGGCTTTTAAAAGTGATTTATTGTCCATTATATGAATTTATTATTTAAATATAAATCTGATTTTAATTATTTCAAATAAGTTAAGTTTTGTAGTTATATTTGCCTTCATGAATCTACACGAGTATCAAGGTAAAGAAATTTTAGAGAAATTTAATGTAAAAGTTCAGAAGGGTTATGTAGCTGATAATATAGAAGATGCTGTTAAGTGTGCTCAAAAAATTCAAAAAGAAACAGGTACTGGTATTTTTGTAATTAAAGCTCAAATTCATGCTGGTGGAAGAGGAAAAGGTGGTGGTGTTAAGATTGCAAAAAGTCTAGAAGAGGTAAAAAAAATAGCTTCAGAAATCCTTGGAATGAATCTTGTTACACCTCAAACTCCTCCTGAGGGTAAGTTAGTTAGGAAAATTTTAATTGCAGAGGATGTTTATTATGATGGTGAATCAGAAAGATCTGAGTTTTATATTTCGGTATTATTAAATAGGTCCAGTTCTAAGAATATGATAATTTATTCTACTGAGGGTGGAGTAGATATTGAAACTGTTGCAGAAAAAACTCCAAATCTGATCTTTCGAGAAGAGGTAGAATCTGAAAACGGACTACTGCCTTTTCAGGCAAGAAAAATTGCTTTTAATCTAGGTCTTTCAGGAGAGGCTTTTAAAAATATGGTGCAGTTTATTACTTCTTTATATCAGGCTTATCAAATGTCTGATGCTTCCTTATTTGAAATAAATCCAGTTTTAAAATCATCAGATAATAAAATTATTGCTGTTGATTCAAAAGTAAGTCTTGATGATAATGCTCTTTTTCGTCATAAAGAGTATGAAGCAATGAGAGATCTTGATGAAGAGAACCCGGTAGAAATTGAGGCAAGGGCTGAGGGGTTGAATTATGTTGATTTAGATGGTAATGTTGGTTGTATGGTAAATGGTGCTGGTTTGGCAATGGCTACTATGGATCTTATTAAACTTGCTGGAGGTGAGCCAGCAAACTTTCTAGATGTAGGGGGGACAGCTGATGCAGATAGAGTAGAAAAAGCATTTAGATTAATATTAAATGATAATAATGTAAAAGCAATACTAGTTAACATATTTGGGGGTATAGTAAGATGTGATAGGGTAGCTGAGGGTATTGTTTTAGCATATAAGAACCTTAAACAGGTAAATGTTCCTATAATAGTTAGACTTCAAGGTACAAATTCAGCAGAGGCAAAGGAAATTATAGATAATTCTGGGCTAAATGTTTTGTCTGCAATTGGCTTTGATGAAGCTGCGAAAAAGGTTCAATCTGCTATAAAATGACAACATGTCATTAATTTCTTCCTTTTTTATGACAAAAAGTCATAATTTATAGTTTGGTATTTATTTTGACTATAGTTAATTGATTTTAATTCAATTTTCCATTGTTTTAAAATAATTGTTTAACTAAAAAAAAGATTATGAAAATTGTAAAATATAATAACAATCAGATATTCCCATCATTAATAAATGAATTTTTTAATGATGACTTTGGGATTAATTTTTTAAATAGAAATTATTCTGTTCCTTCTGTTAATACAATTGAAAATGATGATTCATTTGAAATTGATTTAGCTGTTCCAGGGATGAAAAAGGATGATTTTTCAATTGAACTAGATAATAATGTGCTTGTAATATCTTCTGAAGCATCAAATAATGTTTCTAATGAGAATTTAAGACTTAATGAATTCAATTATTCATCTTTTCAAAGATCATTTAAAGTTCCAGAATCAGTTAACTTGGATAAGATAAAAGGAAGTTACAAAAATGGGATTCTGAAAATATTGCTTCCTAAGAAAAAGGATAGCATTTCAAAATCTAATAGGGTAATAACTATTGGATAATTATAAAAAAAAGGTGCATGAAAATGCACCTTTTTTTATTTAAATTTATTTTTTAGAAATTCAATTTTATCTCTAATCTCTGCAGCCTTTATAAAGTCTAATTTCTTAGCTGTATCTTCCATCTCTTTTCTCAATTCTTTAATTTTCTTCTCTAAAGAGGCTTTAGATAAATAAGAATCTAAATCTTTTTCAAAATCTTTGTAGTCTGATGAAATTAACTGTTTCTCTTTTTCAAATGCTGTATCAAATGACTTTATCATTGCTCTTGGAATTATATTATTTTTCTTATTGTATTCTTCTTGTTTCTCTCTTCTATAAGCTGTTTCATCAATTGTTTTATTCATACTATCAGTTATTTTATCAGCATACATAATTGCCTTTCCTTTAATATGTCTTGCTGCCCTTCCAATAGTTTGTGTTAATGATCTATGGCTTCTTAAGAAACCCTCTTTATCTGCATCTAAGATTACAACTAGTGAGACTTCAGGAAGGTCCAAACCTTCTCTTAATAAATTCACACCTACCACTACATCAAAAATTCCTTTCCTTAAATTTTGCATAATTTCAACCCTTTCAAGTGTATCAATATCACTGTGAATGTAGTTAGTTCTAATTTCAGACTTAAGAAGAAATTTTGTTAATTCTTCAGCCATTCTTTTTGTCAAAGTTGTAACTAATACTCTTTCATCTGATTCTACTCTTATTAATATCTCTTCTATTAGATCATCAATTTGATTTTTAGATGGTTTCACCTCAATTACCGGGTCAAGTACTCCAGTTGGTCTAATAATTTGTTCAATATAAAATCCTTCACTTTTTTTAAGTTCATAATCTGCAGGAGTTGCGCTAACATATAATACTTTATCCTGAATGCTTTCAAACTCTTCAAACTTAAGTGGTCTATTATCAAGTGCAGCTGGCAATCTAAAACCATATTCTACAAGATTTTCTTTTCTACTCCTATCACCACCATACATTGCATGAACCTGAGGAATTGTAACATGACTCTCGTCAATTACCATCAAATAATCTTCAGGAAAATAATCTAAAAGACAAAAAGGTCTTGTACCAGGTTTTCTACCATCTAAGTATCTTGAATAGTTTTCAATACCTGCACAATAACCTAGTTCTTTAATCATTTCAAGGTCAAACTCTGTTCTTTCTTTTATTCTTTTGGCTTCTAGCTTTCTCTCAATTTCTTCAAAGTATTTTACCCTTTCTTCAAGATCTGTTTCAATATTATTTATTGCAGATGAAATACTGGATTCTGAAGTAACAAAAATCTCGGCTGGAAAAATTCTTATAGACTCAAAACTTTCAATTTTATTAAGTGATATAGGGTCAATTGATTCAATAGTTTCAATTTCATCTCCAAAAAAATTAATTCTATAAAAGATATCGGAGTAACTTGGATATATATCAACAATATCTCCATTTACTCTAAAGCTTCCTCTGTTTAACTCATCAAGACTTCTTGAATACAATCCTTTAACAAAGTCGGACAATAATTTTGCTATTGAAATTTGCTGATTAATGCCTATTTCTATAACATGCTTTTTAAACTCTGACGGATTACCTATACCATAAATACATGATACTGATGAGACTACTATGATATCACCTCTACCAGAGAGTAAAGATGAGGTAGCACTTAATCTATATTTCTCAATATGTTCATTTATCGAAAGATCTTTTTCGATATATAGTCCTGAACTAGGAATATATGCTTCAGGTTGATAATAATCATAATAAGAAACAAAATACTCTACCGAGTTTTCTGGAAAAAAATTTTTAAACTCAGAAAAAAGCTGAGCAGCTAATGTTTTATTATGCGCCAAAACAAGTGTTGGTCTATTTAACTCATTAATAACATTTGCAACAGTAAAAGTTTTACCTGAACCTGTAACTCCTTGAAGAGTAACATGATTTTGATTCTGATTATAACTTTTGATAATCTCATCTATTGCTTGAGGCTGGTCTCCGGTTGGAGAAAAATCTGAAATTAAATTAAAGCTCATTATTCTATTTTAGCTTAAGTCACTGTTTGAGTCTATATCAATATCAGGATTATCAAGAAAAATATTTGTTGGCGACTCTTCTGGAACTTTGCCAACGCTTAATAAACAGAAAGGGTATTCTCTATCTTTAGCCTTTTCTACAGTCTCATTGACATCAATAAAAAATGTCCAATAATTTAAAAAATCATAAATGTATATTAGCTTATCTCCTTTTGATTTTATGAATTCTGAGACACTAGAGTCAGGATAAACTTGATCATTCTCATCTAGTTTAAAAATTTTAATTTCGTCCTCTCTTTCCCATTTGTTATTTGATTTGAAAAAGGTTGATGGTTCGGAAGAATCAAAACCAAAGAAACTTGAAATTGCTTTATGAAATTCCATCATCGATAAAGATTCATCAATTTCAATATCTCTTAATACATCTTCTTCCACATTCAATATTACTCTAATTCTTAATATCATATTTTTTTTTGTTTAATAATACATAAAAATAAACCTGAAAACCAATTATAAGAGATGAAATTAATAAATGTAGTGGTTGGGTTGAAAAAGGGAAATCAAAATAATACATAATTATCCCTGTTAAGATCTGAATAAATAAAAGTAACATTATAAATCTAAATAGTTTACTATCAATAATCATTTTTCTAAGTTTTAAAAATATTAGGATATTTACAGCAATTATAATAATTGAAAAGCTTCTATGAAAATAAAAACTTTGAGGAGGATTCATAAGCCACTTATTTTTTTCAGAGTAATTATTCAAAACCATCTCTAGATCAACAAACTGTCTTATTTCTGTTCCAGAAAGTACTTGAATTACAAGTAATATCAATGAAAGAAGAGTCAGATTAGATATGTGTCTATCAAATACTAGGGTTGATTTTTTTGTATTTAATTTAGACAACAAAACAAATAGAATAGATACTATTAATATTGCCATCAACATATGAATAGTTATTTTTCCAGCTAGAAGATTACTATCAACAACTGTTTTCCCTAACCATGCTTGAAATAAAATACCTATTAGTGATAAAAATGCCAGTATTGTAATTGACCTTTGTTTCTTAATAAATTTAAGTGAACTAATAAACAGTATTAAAACGGATAAACCTGCTAATGCACCAATAAGTCTATTTATATATTCTATCCATGTATGGTAGACATTAAATTTAGAATAGTTGTGTTTTGTATAATTTGACCAATTTTCCCTCTTAATAGAATCAACACTTCTAAAATCTTTGTTTGCATAAATTAGACTATCATTAAAAATAATAATTTGATTTTTTTTGTAGTTGTGATTCTTTTTCCATTCAATATCTATTCTATCTGTTGGAGGAATTAAATATCCAAAGCATTTAGGCCAATCTGGACAACCCATCCCACTTCCTGTCATTCTAACTGTTCCTCCAGCTAATATGACTATATATACAATTATAATCGACGCTATTGTGAGATTTCTAATTTTCTTCATTCTTAAAGCCCCAAAGACTTCCCTTTAATTTTCATTAAATTAAATGCTGATTTATAATTATTTTTAATTTCCCCGTCAAGAATAGCATTTTTTATTTCGTCTTTTATTATTCCTATCTCTTTGCACGGGCCAATTTTGAAATGCTTCATTATAATTTCACCAGTTACAGGTGGTTGAAAATTCCTAATATTATCTTTTTCTTCAACTATTTTAATCTTCTCTCTGACAATCTTAAAATTATTATGATATTTTTCAAATTTTCTTTCATTTTTTGTTGTAATATCAGCCTCACAGAGAGTCAACAAATCGTCTATTGAGTCACCTGCATCATAAATTAGTCTTCTGACTGCTGAATCAGTGACTATATCTTCAGCAATAATAATAGGTCTTGAGCTCATCATTACAATTTTTTGTACATATTTCATTGTATCATTTAATGGTAGCTTTAATCTAGTAAATATTTGTTTTACCATTTTAGACCCAACATGTTCATGACCATGAAAAGTCCATCCAATTTTTTTATTAAATTTTTTTGTTGGAGACTTTCCGATATCATGAAGGAGAGCAGCCCACCTAAGCCAAAGATTATCTGTTTTAGACGAAATATTATCAACAACTTCTAAAGTATGGTAAAAGTTATCTTTATGGGTTTGACCTTCAACTTCCTCCACACCTTTTAAGTCAATTAACTCTGGAATAATATAATCAAGGATTTTTAATTTCTCAAGATTCTTAAATCCATTGGATGGAGTTTTTGTCATTAGAATTTTGTTTATTTCATCTGCAATTCTTTCAGAAGAAAGAATATTAATTCTATCAGAATTTTTTATAATAGATTTTGTAGTGTTTTTATCAATTTGAAAGTCTAATTGACATGCAAATCTAACTGCTCTTAGCATTCTAAGTGGATCGTCTATAAAAGTTTTGTCAGGTTCCGTTGGGGTAGTTATAACGCCTTTTTCTAAATCATTGATTCCATCAAAAGTATCAATTAAATTTCCAAAAGTTTTAGTATTTAGAGATAGTGCAAGTGTGTTAATTGTAAAGTCTCTTCTTAACATATCATCCATAAAGCTACCCATCTCTATACTGGGGTTTCTGCTATCCTTTGAATATGATTCCTTTCTTGCACCAACAAATTCAATCTTATAATTATCATGACTTATCATTGCTGTGCCAAATCTCTTGTAGATATTAATCTTTGAAGGTGTGACATTTGGTTTTATTTTACTATGAAATGCTTTGGCTAAATCAATTCCTGAGCCAACACACATAATATCAATATCCTTATTTAATTTATTATTTAAGATAAGATCTCTTACAAATCCTCCAACAATGAATGTCTCCAGATTTAATTCTTCTGATACACTTGAAATTAGCTTGAATATATCATGATTAAGTAAATTGACCATTTCTTTGTTATTTATCTTCATCTTATTTTTTCAAAATTACCATCATTACTAAATTTTATTACTCTTGATGGTAATGAATAGTTTCTGTTTTTCATATAATCTACAATATAATCTACACCTTCCTTTATTTCTATATTTATCTCTTCAAAATTCGATGGAACTTTATCTTCGGATAAATTAGCTGAAGTAGAAACAATTGGTTTTCCAAATTCAGCAATTAATTTTTTACAAAAATCATTATTTGGAACCCTAAATCCAACTGATTTAGAATATTTTGTTATATGATTTGAAATTCCTTTTGGAGAATCAAAAATAAAAGTAGTCGGACTTTCTTTGTATAATTCATGATAGTCAAAATCAGGCATAAATTCTAAATAATCTCTTATCATTTCATAACTAGAAGCCAAACAAATTAGAGGTTTTTGTAGATCTCTTTTTTTAATTTTATAAACTTTCAATACTGCATTATCAGATGTAGCATCACACCCTATCCCCCAAATTGTATCTGTTGGATATAGAATAGTGCCATCACTCCTTAGTATTTCAGATGCTTTTGAGATTTCATTATCCAATTTTATAGTAATTTTGTCTATAAAATTATAATAATTTAATTGAATAAGTGAACTTATGGGTAAGTGTTTAGGAATCGATTTTGGATTGAAAAGAACAGGCATATCTATTTCTGATGAAACTAATAAAATAGCTTTTCCTTTAAAGACTGTTAAATCAGATAGTCTTATCAATGAGATACATAATATCAACAATACTGAAGTAATAGAAAAAATAATAATTGGAAAACCTTATGACCTAAAAGGAAATCTATTAAATATCGAGACAAATATTATTAGCTTAGTAAAATTGCTCAAAAATAAATTTCCGAATATATTAGTAAATAGAATCGATGAAAGATTCACCTCTAAAATTGCAAAACAAACTATATTAGATTCAGGTATAGGTAAGATGAAGAGAAGGAGTAAAGAAAATATAGATAAGATAAGTGCAACTTTAATTCTTCAGTCTTATTTAAAAAAAAATAATTATGATTAGACCAATACTTGCATATGGCAATCCACTTCTAAAGCAAAAATCGTTCAAGGTTGATATAAACAATGAAGATGTTTCAGACTTGATTTTTGACATGTGGGAGACAATGTATAATGCTAATGGTGTTGGATTAGCAGCTCCTCAAATTGGAATTTTAAAACAAATATTTATAGCAGATTTTGAACATTTTAAAGAGGAAGATTCTTTTAATATATCAGAAATACAGAAACTTCAGCAAGTATTTATAAATCCTATTATTATAGATGAATTTGATGAAGATTTTAAATTTTCAGAAGGGTGCCTTAGTATACCAGAAATATCTGAGGAAGTAATTAGGAAAAAAAAATTAACAATAGAATTTGTAGATGAAAAATTTAATTTAAAGAAAATTACATGTTCAGGTATTATTGCAAGAGTAATTCAACATGAGTATGATCATCTAAATGGTATTTTATTTACTGACAGAATATCTTCATTAAGGAAAAAAGAGTTGAAAGCTAAGCTTGATATAATAGCTCTTGGAAAGTTTGAACCTAACTATAAGATGAGTTTTTATAAAGAGAATATTTAAGATTCTCCATCATTCAAGTTCTCAACTTCATTTGAAGTCTCAGCCTCAGTTGTAGCTAATTTAGTAACCTCTGCCTTTTCAGTTTTTATTATTTTACTCAATTTCTTTTTCAAAACTTCAATTTCATCATTTATTGAGGTTATTTTAGATGATACATCTTTAAATAATGGGTTATCACTACTTGAATTTGTAAAATATTCTAAATTATTTTCAAACTGATTTGATTCATTTTGCAGTTCAGATATCTTCCTTTTTAGAGTTTGCTTCTCTTTATCTTTCTTAATAGTTGTTCTCTCTTGATTACTGATTTTAGATTTAGACTTTAGCTTATTAAAAAAGTCATTACATAATGGTCTAAATTCATTCCATAGTGAACTTGAAATTTTTTTAGGAATATAGCCAACTTTTTTCCATTCATTTTGTATCTCAATAACTCTTTTTGAGTTTTGAGAATAATTATCTTGTTTCAGAATCTTATTTACCTCTTCTATCAGATTTTTCTTTATATCTATATTTTTCTTGAGCTCAATCTTTTGATTTTTATAGAAACTGTTTTTCTTATTATTAAACTCTTTTGTAATTATCCTAAAATCATTCCAAAAGATTCTATTCTTTTTCTTTGGAATGTTTCTGATTTTTTGAAAATCATCTTTAAGCTTATTAAATAGCTGAATCCTATTTTGCCATTCATTATGAGAATTTGGAACATTTTCTGAAGATTCTCTCATTTTTAGTAATACTTTTTCTTTTTCAGATGAATTTTCATTTTGAATACTACTAATTTCTTTCTGAAGCTTTTGTCGCTTAGCATGAATCTTATTAGATGCTTTTTGAAATCTTGTCCACAATTCTTCTCTAAACTCTTTCGATACAGGACCTAATTCATTCTTCCATAACTTATGTAATGCATTAAGATCTCTGGAGGCCTGCATTGTATTTTCAACTTTGTCTAATGCTTCGGCCTTCTTTATGATTTTGATTTTTTCATCATAGTTATGTTTGAAATCGAGTTCTCTTAGTTCTCTATTAAGGTGCAAAAAATCATAAAATTTATTTACATTATGTCTATATGTCTCCCAAATATTATTTCTCTCAGTAATAGGTACTTGACCTATATTATGCCACTCCTCTTTGAATTTTTTAAATGTTTGATATAGATTATTTGGTTGCTTTTCAGCATTAAGTAAGTCCTTAATTTTCTCAATTAGTTCTAGTCTTTTCTCAAGATTTTGTTTTTGAATAGTTCCAATTTCAGAATAATATTTTCTTTTTTTTGATGAAAAAGTTTTTAGTGATTTTTGGAATAAGATTTTACTATCTGATTTATATGTAAATTTTTCATCACTTTTTTTGTTTTTATCAAACTTCTTCTTTTCCTTATCAAATTCATCTTTAAGTGCTAATTCAATTTTCTTCTTAATTTCTTCAATAAATTTTTTCTCTAATAACCAATCGTCAGACTCTACTTTGGTATTAAAAAGGATTACTAAGTCTTTTAGTTTTATATTTTTATCAATTTTAGATCCTTCTTTTTGGGTTTGATTTTTCTTTGAGGTTGGCTTCTTATCCTTTTTATCTATTTCTCCATATTTTTTATGCCATTCTTTATATTCTTTAGTCCTCTTATCTTTAGGCATAGGAGGAATATCTAAAGTCTCCTTTTTTTGTTTTATACTTTGATTTTTCTTTGATTTAGCCTTCTTATCCTTTTTATCTATTTCTCCATATTTTTTATACCATTCTTTATATTCTTTAGTTCTTTTATCTTTAGGCATAGGAGGAACTGTCTTGGTTTCAAGAATCTTTGATTCCGATGAAGACTTTTTAAGTTTATTTTTCGAGTCTTTCATTAAATTAAATTGAGTAGTTTATTATCTAAAATTAACAAAAAAAATTATCAATCAGATTTAGACCATAATTCCCATGATTTTTCTGCTTGGTATCTAAGCATTTTTAGTCCATTGATAACTCTAGCACCTTTTTCTATACCTTTTTTCATAAAAATGGTTTCTACAGGATTATATACTAGATCATATAGTATATGATTATTATTTATTAAGTTATAAGGTATATCTGGAAATTCTTCAATATTTGGATATGTTCCTAGGGGAGTTGAATTTATTATCAATAAATTTTGATCGAACATATTAGAGTCCAAATCTTTATAAAGTATATTATTATTTTTCTTACTTCTTGAGACAAGGTTATATTTTATATTTCTTTTAGATAGAACATGTCTAATAGCTTTTGATGCACCTCCGGTTCCAAGAACTAAAGCATGCTTTATATTTTCTATTTTAATTTCAGATAAAGTCTTATCAAATCCATGAAAATCAGTATTATATCCAATTTTTTTTGAGTTTTCAAAACAAATAGTATTAACTGAGCCTATTTCTTTTGCAATTGGAGATAATTCATCTATGTATGGGATTATTTTTTCCTTATATGGAATAGTAACATTAAGGCCACTTAACAAATTATTTCTAAATACATCTTCTATTAGATCTATTCTATCTAAGTCAAAGTTCAAATAATCACAACCAAAGATTCTTTCTTTTTTGAACTTATCTAAAAAGTATCCTTTTGAAAAAGAATAATTTATATTCTTTCCTACTAATCCATATATATTTTTATTTCTCAATTTTGTTGTTAGCAAATCTTTCTAAAAGAACAACAAACACTATACCAATAATAATATAAAATATAGTAATAATAGAACTTTCAGAATAAACCTCAGGAATATAAATTGAAATTTTATCAACTTCTACTAGATCTTGAGACTTAACTTTCCATGGCCAGACACCCCTTAAGGAGCCAGCAATAAAGCCAACAATTATTGAAATTGTAATTGACTTATGTCTTTTAAGAAGAGAGCCAAGAATATTTGACAAAAAAATTAGTCCAAGAACAGATCCTGTCGTAAATAATAAAAGAACTTTTAGTAGATATATTCTTTCGTCATCATACATAAAAGTTGTATCAAATTTAAATAAATCTATTATTGAAAAATATAATGAATTAACTGAATCAACCATTATTAGTGTGTAGTTTCCCATTAACAATAATAGATATGACCCTGAAAGACCTGGAAGAATCATTCCGGAGATCGCTATTACTCCTGAAATAAAAATAATGAGACTAGAACTTCCTAAATTAAACTCATCTGCAAAACTAATAATCATCCCACAAATAAAACCAATAACTATTCCTATAAATGTTCTGTATGTAAGTTTTTCTAATTGACGATATATAACATAGAATGAGCCAATTATCATTCCGAAAAAAAGACCATAAACGTATAATTCATATTTTTTAATTAATAGATCAAGTAGGAGGGATACACTGAAGAAACTCGCAATTAAACCTCCGAAGACAGTAAATAAAAACTTTCCATTTATTTGATCATAAAAGCTATAAAATCCTTTTTGAAATAATGTTTTAATTGAACTAAAGTTAATCTTACTAATAGACTCAATTAGTTCTTCATAAATTCCAGTAACAAAAGCAACAGTTCCTCCAGAAACACCCGGGATTTTATTAACAGCACCCATAGCTAGGCCTTTCAGAAAAAGAAAAACATAATACTTATACATGTTATTAATATACTAAAAATTATAAAAGAAAAATATCTTCATTTACTAACTCTGGGAAGTTTTTAGCAAGTCTATTTGGAACTTCTTTAATTTTTTTTGC
>Ga0208261_1000699_pt1 | contig 12882 bp, 15 predicted proteins | sample Knorr_S7_td_DCM__FD_185595 | JGI IMG/M metagenome (GOLD analysis project Ga0208261, IMG submission 185595) | Marine microbial communities from Southern Atlantic Ocean transect - Knorr_S7_td_DCM_ad_131m_LV_B (SPAdes) (version 3) | ecosystem: Environmental > Aquatic > Marine > Oceanic | place...
GGATTGATTCCAGGAAGTAGACCATCCTCAGCTTTTGGATATGCTCAGGTTACTAATCCTACTTGGGATTGGTATAAAAATCGTACTGGAAACTCAAATGCTTCTAGAGCTAACTTTAAAGATATTACTGATTTTATAGGCTGGTATACTACTCAAACTGAGAATATTTTAGGTATATCAAAAAATGATTACTATAATCAATACTTAGCATATCACGAAGGTCACAATGGATGGAAAAATAAATCTTATAATTCTAAAAAATGGTTGATTGATGTTGCTAAAAATGTTGAAAGAAAAACAAATATGTATAACAATCAATTAAAAGAATGCGAAGATAGATTAAATAAAAAAGGATTATTTGGAATATTCTAATGCCAATATTAAATAGTATAAATCAAATGCAAAAAGAAATGCAGGAGTGGAGAAGGGATCTTCATAAAATTCCTGAAATAGGCTTAAAAGAATATAAAACATCATCTTATATAAAAGAAAAATTAAAAGGATGGGATATAGAATTTAAAGACGGTTATGCTGATACTGGTTTAATTGCTTGGGTAAAAGGATCAAAAGGTGATAGTAAAAAATCAATAGGTTTACGAGCTGATTTTGATGCTTTACCTATGAGTGAAAAAAATAATTTTGATCATAAATCGTCAAATGAAGGTATGATGCATGCTTGTGGTCATGATGGTCATACTTCAATGTTATTGGGAGCTGTAAAATATTTAAAAGAAAACAATGATTTTGATGGAACAGTATATTTCATTTTTCAACCAGGAGAAGAGGGTTTTGGTGGTGGTGAAATAATGATTAATGAAGGTCTTTTAAATGATTTTAATATTGACGAAGTTTATGCACTACATAATTGGCCTGAATTACCCTTAGGTCATTTTGGAGTTTCTACAGGTCCTATGATGGCAGCAGTTGATGAATTTGATATTATTGTTAAAGGAAAAGGAGGTCATGCCGCAATACCTGATTTGGGTGTAGATCCAGTTATTATTGCTGCACAAATAATCAATGCAGTTCAAACAATTATTAGTAGAGTTACTAGCCCAATAGATAAAGCGTTAATTAGTATTACAAAGGTTCATGCTGGAAGTGCTTATAATGTTATTGATGATGAAGTTTTTTTAGGTGGTACTGTTAGAACATTTAAAGAAAAAACAAGAATATTAATTCAAAATAAACTTAATGATACAGCTAAAGGAATTGCTAAAGCGAATGGGGGGGATGTTGAATTTATTTACAAACCTGGATATCCACCTACGATTAATAGCAAAGATGAAAGTATCTTTGCAAGTGAAGTTGCTAAAAATTTAGTTGGAGATAAAAATGTAGTAACTGATGTTGAGCCTTCAATGGGAGGAGAAGATTTTTCATATTTTTTAAATAAAAAACCTGGTTCTTATCTTTATATAGGTCAAAAAGATGAGAATCATAAGGCTCATTTACATACAACTAAATATGATTTTAATGACAATCTTCTACCAATAGGAGTAAATTTTTGGGTAGATTTAGTAAAAAGTTTTTTTGCTAAATAAATATGAGTAACATTAGTTACTTATCAATAAAAACTATAATTATTCATGAAATTAGAGAATATTTTAAAGAATTTCAATTTACAATTATAGCCCCTTTAATAACTACAATTATATTTGTATTTATTTTTTCAACTCTTGATACATATTATTCTTTAAATTCTTCTAAAGGAATTTATCTTAATTTTCTTATTCCAGGAATTATAATGACAGTAGTTATGCAAACCAGTTTTAACTATATTTCTGAAGTAATAATCAATATGAAGCAAATTGGTTCTTTTGAAGATTTTTTAATGTCTCCAATAACTAGAATTGAACTGTTTTTTTCCTTTATGATTTCTTCAATATTTATAGGTTTATGTGTGGGGTATATTAACTTGTGCGTGCTTTATTTTTTTTCTGAATTTGAGACTATAAATTATTTTTTACTAACTTATTATCTTCTTCTCTGTATATTAATTTTCTCTTCTTTAGGTGCTTTAACAGGTTTTTTATCATATAGTTGGGATTCACAAAGTACTGTTTCAAATTTTTTTATAGTCCCTATAAGTTTTCTTTCTGGTTCTTTTTTTAATATTAATACTATTGATAGTAATTATTCATTTATACTTAAATATAACCCTATTTATTATTTAGTAGATGGTTTTAGATCATCATTTTATTTTGATAAACAAATAAATATATACAGCAATATTTATATTTTAATAATTATATTTTTAATTATATCTTCTAGTCTATATATATTTAATAAAGGCTTTAGAGTTATTAAATAATATGGATTTTGTTTTATATTTTTTAGATTATATTCAGCTTAAAATAGAACATAATTATTATTTTAGCTTAATTATATTTCTCTCTTTAATGATATTATACAATTCCTTTTCTCTTCCAGGCAATCCCATTTTTATGACTTCAGCAGGATTTCTATATGGAATAGGAATCGGATTTTCAGTATCAATTATTGGAATAGTTTTGGGAAGTTTAATATTTTATCTATTTGTATCTTTTTTATTTAAAAAAATTTTTCCTTCTTTTTATAATAAATATTCATCTAAAGCTCATTCATATTTATCTGATTCTACTTTTGAATATTTAATTATTTTTAGAATGATTCCGGGTTTTCCACTAATTGTTCAGAACTTAGTGTTAACTATTTTGAAAATAGATAAACTAAAATTTATTATTTCATCTATTATTGGTTTTTCACCTCTCGTTTTTGCTTTTGTATATTTTGGTAAGCAATTAAATAATATCAGCAAACTAAAATCATTTACTTTTTCAGATATATTTTCTCTAAATATTTTAATTTTAATTTTTTTATTGATTTTGTTAATTTCTATAAGAATTGTTTATGTAAAAAAAAGACCCTCTAAATGAAGAGGGTCTTTAATAATATATATTATTTTCTATCGTCTAAATAAAGCGTATAAAATACCTAGAGTAATAATTCCAATTAAGCCACTTCCACCTAAATCAGCAACAAGTGCAGAAATATTATCGATAGTATCAGCTCCAATAAAAGGAACTGCAGGGCCAAAAATTACACCCAATACTACACTAAGCGGAATAACCGTCATAGCTACGTCCATTACACCTCTAAGAAAACTTTTAACTGTATCCATCATGGTTGAACTCCTTTGTTTTTAAGAAGATTATCTACGCAAATATAGCCAAACAATGATACCAATGGCAATAATACCAACAAGACCATCTTGACCTAATTTTGCAGTTAGCGCGATAATATTGTCTAGAATCCCAACTCCAATATACGGAACTGCTGATCCAAAAATAATTTCGAGTACTACGGCCGCAGCAATCAACAGAAGGCCTACTTCCGTTATTTGCCTTAACCAACTCTTAACAGTATCTAACATACTTATTCTCCTCGAATTAGTTTATCACGTTACTTAGGCTTTTCCTAAGTGAGCATCTCCATATATTTTTTGTTTGATGTTACTAATTAAAAAAAACTAAAAAATAGTAAATTATTGAAAAATAATAATTATTTTAAATTTTTTTTCATTTTTTTTATTGGAATCGCAAATTTTTATAGTTTTTTTACTAAAGTATTGAAATATAATAGTTATTTCAATAAATTATTAAATTTTATATGTTTTTAAATTATCAATTATAATCTATTAAAAACGGCTTAAAATAGTCCTTTTTTAACTATCTTTTTTTTGTATGCTCATTTTTACTTAGAAAGCTTGGGAATTTTATTCTTTTTTTTAGATAATTTCGTTTAAAGGAATATATGATTAAATCTAGATTGTTATGATTAGAATATTGTTATTGTTTTTAGTAGTTTTTTTTATTTTATTAATTTTTAATAATAATGCTAAAAAAAAGAATAAAAACACAGGGATATATAAAAAATTAATCATAGCTCTTGTGATATTTGCAGTTATATTTTTATTAGCAACATCAGGTAGGTTTATTTTACCTCAAATTTTACAAATATTAAAGATTGGCGCACCTTTTTTAACAAAATTTATTGGTCTATAATTTAATGCTTAGATTTAATAGAAGCCATCTTCCTCTAAATCAAAAAATGCAAGATTTTTGGGATATTAATGGTTTTTTGGTTATAGAAGATTTTTATGCTCATGAGGAATGCGACAAGTTAATTTATAAATCAGAAAAATTAATAAATGATTTTGACGCTGACTCAGTAAAATCAATTTTTGATACAAAAAATCAAAATCATGTAGATGACAACTATTTTTTGGAATCAGGAGATAAAATTAGATTTTTTTTTGAAGATAAAGCTTTTGATAGTGAAGGGAATCTCGTTAATGATAAAAAATTTGTAATTAACAAAATTGGTCATGCTCTTCATGACTTAGATGAAGATTTCTATAATTTCTCTCATAGATCAGATTTAGATGATATTGCTAAGAAAATTAATATTTCCAAACCTTTATTATTACAATCTATGTATATTTTTAAACAACCAAATATTGGTGGTGAAGTAGTTTGTCATCAAGACTCTACTTTTTTGTATACAGAACCAGAAAGTGCTGTAGGTTTTTGGGTAGCTTTAGAAGATGCTAGTAAAGATAATGGATGTTTATGGGTAGCACCAGGTGGACATAAAGGACCATTAAGAAAATTGTTTACTAAAATTGATAATGTAATGACCCTTAAGACACTTGATAATACTCCTTTTGAAGAAACAACAACACCCTTAGAAGTAAAAAAAGGATCTTTAGTTTTGTTACATGGAAGATTACCTCATTATTCATGTGAAAACACTTCTAATAAATCACGTCATGCGTATACTCTTCATGTTATTGATGGAAATTGTAAATATTCATCTAATAATTGGTTACAAAGATCTAGTATGCCATTACAAGGATTTATTTGATAAAGAAAAAAATTATTTTAGACTGTGATCCAGGTCATGATGATGCAGTAGCTATAATGCTTGCAATTGCAAATAACGAAATAGATTTATTAGGAATTACTTGTGTAGGGGGAAATGCAACATTAGAAAATACTAAACTTAATGCATTAAAAATATGCTCTTTAATAAACCGAGAAGATATTCCAATATATGCAGGAGCAGATAAACCAATTGTCTATGATTTAGTTACAGCAGAACATGTACATGGAAAAAGTGGATTAGATACTGATGGTGATCCAATTACATTAGATAAAAATCATAAAATCCAAGATTTACATGCTGTAGATTTTATAATTAAGACTTGTAAAGATTCCGATGAACCTATCTATTTATGTCCAACGGGACCACTAACAAACATTGCATTAAGTCTTAAAAAAGATCCTTCTATAAAAGATAAAATAAAGGAAATAATTTTTATGGGAGGTGCAGCTTTATGTCTTGGTAATATTACTCCTTCTGCTGAGTTTAATATTTATGTTGATCCACATGCTGCAAATATTGTTTTAAATTCTGGTATTGCAGTCACTATGATGGGATTGGATGTTACACATAAGGTAAATGTAAATGATAGTATTATTAATTCTATAAAATCTAATAATAATAAAGCTTCAATATTTTTTGCAGACTTAATGAATTTTTATTCAAGATTTCATAGAGATTTATATAAATCAAATGAATCTCCACTTCATGATCCGTGTGTAATTGCATATTTATTTAATCATAAGTTATTCCAAGGAAAAAAAGTGCACGTCCAAGTTGAAGAAAAATCAGAATTAACAAGAGGTGAAACAGTTGTAGATTGGTTAGGAGTTAAAAAACTTCAACCAAACTGCAATGTTATAACTGAAGCTGATTCAGAAACTTTTTTTAAAATTTTAAAAAATGAATTATCTAAATTAAACTAAATGCTTTAGCTATTTTCCCAGCAAGTAAAGCATTATTTATAATTAAAGTTTTATTTGCTTCAAGAGTTTTATTTTTAGAAAGTTTATTAATTTCATTAATTAAAAAAGGCGTTAAATCTTTACCTTTTATATTTTTTTGTTCAGCTTTTTTAACTGACTGAAATATCCATTTTTCAATTAATTTTTTTTCTATATCTTTACCTTTAGGAATTTTATTAAATATAAGTATAGAAGATTGATGATTTAAATTATTAATTAACTTTAGATAATTAGCTATATCATTAATTTTTTTAAAGTTTTGATCAACAGAGTAAGTAGTTTCTTCGTACCAAAAACCTGGCATAAAATTTGAATTATAAGATATTCTTGGAATTCCTAAAGTTTCAAGTTTTTCATATGTTTTCTCCAAATCAAGAATTGATTTGGCTCCACTAGACACAACAAACATTTTATTTCTGCTAAGTTCCGTTAAATCTGCTGAAATATCATTATTATTTTCTGAATCTAAATGAACGCCACCAATACCTCCAGTTGCAAAAAAATTTATACCAATTTTTGAAGCAATGTTAATAGTAGCAGCAACCGTTGTAGCTGCATTTTTCTTATTAAATAGTGATAGTGCGATATTATGTAATGAGACTTTTTCAACATTCTTTGTGCTAGCTAATATTTCGATGTCATCTTTATTTAAGCCAATTTTTATTATTCCATTAATTATTCCTATAGTAGCAGCAATACTACCACTTTTTTCAACAGCTTTAATGGATTCATTTGCTACATTAATATTATCTGGATAAGGTAGTCCATGACTGATTAAAGTACTTTCTAAAGCTACAATAGGTTTATTATTTTGAATAGCTTTTTTTATTTTAGAATTTATTTTTATTTTATTATTATTCATATAATTTTTTCTTTGTTAATTTTGATCTGATTACTTATCTTTTTTATACTTTTAAAATTTATTTTTATATTCGTTTTACTTTTAACATGAATAATTCCCGTTGCGATACCCAGCGTCAAAGATTTTTCTAATGTATAATTTTTTGATCGATAATAAATATAATTTCCAGCCATTACATCTCCAGCACCATTTTCATTAATTATTTTAACTTTTGGTGGTTTTATTGATATTAATTTTGAATACTCGTATGCGTATGTTTTATTACCACCATTTGAAACAATTAAATTAATATTTGGATTTATAGAAATAATAAATTTAATTGATTTATTAATATTTCGAATATTAGTTAAAGTAAATAATTCTTCTTTATTTAGAATCAAACAATTAATTTTTTTTAACAAATTTTTAATTTTGTGAACTTTGAAAGGTGAAGTGCCACAAATTATAATTTTATTATCTTTATAATATTCATTTATAAGCTTTTTTATAAATATATTTGAGAAATTTAAATCAAAAATTAGATTTTTATTTTTAAATTGAAAATTAATAATTGTCTTTTTAAATAATTCATATGCCTCTGTATTTGCTATACCTAGTTGAAATTTTTTAAATTTATTTATTAAAATACCATAATATCTCTTTTGAATTTTGTTATTTAAAGATATAAAATTGATACCAATTTTTTTTAGGTATCTAATCGTTTCTTTATCTGATTTTATTGAAAACAAACTAACATTTTCATTTTTTGAAATAACTCTTGCTACATTGTGCGCAACACCTCCATAACTTTCACTATGTTTTATAGGATTAGTTCTGTACTTTATTAAATCATTTTTTAGCTCAAAAACAAAATCTTGATGAATGGCTCCAAAGAAGATAAAATTATTATTAATTTGTTTCATATAAATATATATCACTAATATGTCAGTTTTTGAAGAACAGCCACCATTAATTAATCTTAGTGAATTATCTAAATGGCTAAAAAATAATTATAGTTATCTGAATTTTAAAAATATTAAATTAACATCTTTAAATAGTGAAAGAGATAAAAATTTTTTATTACAAGGAGTAAAAAATACTAAATATGTAATTAAAATTTCAAATCCAAAAGAATCCTTAGATCAATTAAAATATCAAGATATATTAATTAACTATTTAAGATCAAATAAAAAATTAAAAAGTATTTATCCCAAAATTTGTCATAAAAAAATTTTATTTTTAAAAGATAGAAAAAACAGAAACTGTGCAGTTCGTATTCTTACTTATATTGAAGGCAATATGTACGCTAAATCAAAGATAAATACTAAAATAGAAGAATCTTTTGGCAAAATATTAGCTTTACAATCAAACCATCTTCAAAGCTTTATTCACAAAGATTCAATTAGAAAATTTGATTGGGATCCTTCAAATATTAAATGGACTAAAAATTTTTTAGAGTTATTTAAAGGTTTTGAAAGAAAACTTATTAAAGATTCAATTAATCAATATGAACATTTTGTTTTAAAAAATATAAAGAATTTAAAATTTTCCGTAACACATGGAGATCCAAATAATTACAATATTGTTGTATCAAATGATAAAATTATTGGCTTAATTGATTTTGGTGATTCAATTTATGCCCCTTCAATAAATGATTTATCAATAGCATTATCTTATGCTTTAATGAGTAGTAATAATTTTTATAAATCTCTTAAAAACATTGTTGGTAGTTATAATAATATTAATCCTTTAACTAAAGATGAAATATATTCTTTACTAGGTCTAATTAAATCTCGCTTAACTATTACTTTGGTAATGGCAGCTAAACAAAGAAAAAAATATCCTGATAATAAGTATTTAAGTATTAGTGAAAAAAATGCTTGGTCACTTATGTCTAAATTACATCAAATTGACCCATATTTTTTTATCGCTGTTATAAAAGAAATTTGCAATCTAGATCCAATAGATAATTTTAATGAAATTTTTCAATTAATCATAAATCATCAATATGAAAACATATTTAATTTTGAACTTAATGACATTAATAAAAAAATTTTAAATTTTGATAAAAAAAGTTTTTTTCTAAAATCTAATCCTTCAAATAATAGATTAAATATTTTAGTTAAAAAATTTTTAAAAGATGATGTGGGAATTGGTTTATATAATGAAAAGAGAAAAATTTATAAAAGTAATCATTATATTTCTACATTAAATACATCAGAAAAAAGAGATATTCATTTAGGTATTGATATATTTATTAAAGAAGGAACTCAAATACGAGCACCTCTTGATGGAAAAGTTTCTATTTTACATAATAACAATTTTAAATATGATTATGGACCAACATTAATATTAGAACACAAGATTAAAAATTTTAAATTTTACACACTTTATGGTCATTTATCTAAAAAATGTCTTAAGAAACTTAAAATTGGACAAACTATTAAGAAAGGAGACTGGATAGGTGAAATAGGGGGGTACAAAGTTAATGGAAATTGGCCTCCACACTTGCATTTTCAAATTTTACTTTCTTTACTGAATGAAGTTAATAATTTTCCAGGTGTTGGTGAAGAATATTTAATTGATGTATGGAAGCAAATATCACCTGATCCAAACATTATTTTAAAAATCCCTCAATCTTTTTTATATAATAAAGAAACAAAAGAAAAAGTATTATCCAAACGAATTAAAAATATAGGAAAAAATTTATCAATTTCATATAAAGAACCTCTCCATATTCTTGAGGCTAAAGATCAGTATTTTTATGATGAAGAGGGAAGGAAATATCTAGATTGTGTAAATAACATTTCACATGTTGGTCATTCTAATTTAGATGTACACAAAGCTTTAGTAGAACAAAATTTAAAATTGAATACTAATACACGTTATCTTTATAATATTATTAATGAATATAGTGATAGATTGTTACGAACATTTCCAAAAAAATTAAATAAAATATTTTTTGTTTGTACTGGATCTGAAGCTAATGATTTAGCATTAAGAATTGCAAAAACATATACAAAAGGAAATAATGTATTAGTAATGGACAATGCTTATCATGGTCACACTAATACATTAATTGATTTAAGTCCTTACAAATTCAAAAACAAAGGTGGTGAAGGTAAAAAGAAAAATGTTCATGTATTAAGAATGCCTGATGAAATAAGGGGCAAATGGACAAGTAAGAAAAAAAATTGGTTAACTAGCTATATTAATGAGGCAAAAGAATTAATAAATAAAAATTTTACTAAGGACAATTTATTATCCTCATTTTTCTTTGAAAGTATTTTAGGATGTGGAGGACAAGTTGTATTGCCTAAAAATTATCTTAAAAATATTATTAAATTAGTAAGACAAAAAAATGCTTTATGTATAGCAGATGAGGTACAAACAGGTTTTGGTAGAGTGGGGAATAATTTCTGGGCATTTGAAGAACATGGAATTATTCCTGATATTGTAACATTGGGAAAACCAATGGGAAATGGACATCCTATTGCGGCAGTTGTTACTACAGAAAAAATTGCAAACAGTTTTAATAATGGAATGGAATATTTTAATTCATTTGGTGGGAATCCAGTATCATGTGCTGTAGGCAACGCTGTTTTAGATGAGATCGATAATAAAAATTTACAACTTAATGCCAAAGAAGTTGGTAATTATTTAATTAATAAATTAAATAAATTAAAATTAAAATTTCCCCATTCAATTAGTAATATAAGTGGTAGAGGATTGTTTATTGGCATAGATTTAATCAAAAATTCTAATACTTTACTCCCTAATCCAAATTTAGCTTCTCAATTAATTAATAATTTAAGATACAAAGGTATATTATTAAGTACTGATGGACCATTTAATAATGTTATAAAGATAAAACCACCGATGGTTTTTAATAAAAAAAATGCCGATATTTTATGTAGTGAGATTAATAATTTTTTAATTCACAAAAATAAAAAATAATCCATAAAATAACATTAAAAAACCCATAATATTATCAATATAAAACCAAACTTTTTTTGATTTAATATATTTAGATAAAAATTTTGAAAAATAACCTAGTGTAAAAAAAAATACAAAACTTGCAACTATAGCACCTAAACCAAAATAAAATTTATTATCAAAATTTACTGAAATCGATCCTAGTAATACAACTGTATCTAAATAAACATGAGGATTAGCATAAGTAATGGCAAGTGTTGTAAATACTACTTTATTTAAGGATAATTCTTTAAATTCTTTATTTTCAATATTATGACTATTTGAATTTTTGATTTTATTTAATCCATATAAAATTAACCAAATTCCACCAATAAGCTTCATAGTTATTATTAATGACTCATTTAAATTTAGTAAGCTATTTGATAGATAAATTCCGCAAACAATAAGCAAACTATCTGATAAACTACATAATAACACTACAATTAAAATGTAATTCTTCTTCAGACCTTGATTTATTACATATAAATTTTGCGGTCCAATCGCAATAATTAGAGATGATCCAATTATAAATCCTTGTATAAAATCTGATATACTCATATTGTAAAAATCATAAATTAAACTAATTTATATAAATGCGAATAATCTTAACTATACCATTTATAATTTTTTTCACCACATCTCTTAGTGCTGAAATCAAAAAACCTAATCCTAACATTCAACCTGAAGATGTAGTGAAAATACAGCTAAATTCATTAATGCAAAACAATGAACCTTATTTAAATGCTGGAATAGAACAAACTTGGGAGTTTGCTCATCCTTCAAATAGAGCCTTTACTGGACCAATTGAGAAATTCACTCAAATGATTTATGCTCCATTTTACTCTGTAATGATAAATCATGAAAAACATAATATTCTTGAAGTTAAAGTTGAAGAAAACACGGCATATTTTTTTATAGAACTTACATCAGATGAAGGAAAAATGTATGGGTTTCAATGGACTTTAAATAAAGTTTTGGAAGATGGTATATATAAGAATTGTTGGATGACTATAGGTGTATCTCAACCAATGCTTTTATCTAGTTCTTCTTAATTTGTTTTTTAAAGGATATAATTAAAATTATGTGTGGACGATATATTCAATTAATTAATTCTAATAAAATTAAAAAAAAATTTGATATAAAATCATTATTTAATGAAAATTTTCAGTCATATAATATTGCTCCTTCTCAAAATTCTTTAATTATTACTAATAATGAAAAAATTGATTTAGAAAGTGCTAATTGGGGATTTACTTTTAATGATAAAAAATCAAATATTTTAAAAAATGTAATAAATAGTAGAATAGAAACTTTAAAAGAAAAATATCTATTCAAAGATTCATATTTAAAGAGAAAGTGTTTAGTACCTTCTAATGGTTATTATGAATGGTTTAAAAATAAAGATGAAAAAACACCTTATTTTATTAATATACCCAATTGTGAAACAATGTATTTTGCTGGAATATGGAAATATAATAATTTTAAAGAGAATATAAAAAAAAATTTTACAATAATTACTAAAAAATCAAATAATAAACTTAATAAAATTCATGATAGAATGCCAATTATTTTATCTCAAAATGAAGGAGAAAATTATATCAATGACTATAATTCTTCTTATTTAGACCAAGAATTTACTTCATCAATTGAAGAGAATATTGATTTTTATTCTATAAGTAAATATGTTAATAATCCTTTAAATAATTCTATAGATTGTATAAAACCATTAAATTAATATATATTATTTTTTCCTCAAATTTTCTAAAATTTTTCAAATTAAACTTTAATTTTCTTTCCTCACCTTTATGATTAAACTTGCTTTCAACTATTACAAACTGATCTACAAATTTTGATAAATAATTAAGCCTAAGTTCTAAAACAAGATCTTCATCAAAATACATAAAACAATCAAAAATTTTCATAAAATTTGTTAATTAATTTTTTACTGGTAATTTTCGATCCAATGTTTTGCTATGTCTATTCTTTTGCATATCCAAACATCATCGAATTTTTGCACGTAATCAATAAACTTTCTTAGTGATTGGATTCTTCCTGGTCTACCGATTAATCTACAGTGGAGTCCAACAGACATCATTTTCGGTGAATTTTTTCCTTCTAGATAAAGTGTATCAAAACTATCTTTTAAATATGAAAAAAATTGATCCCCCGAATTAA
>Ga0208261_1000701_pt1 | contig 12852 bp, 14 predicted proteins | sample Knorr_S7_td_DCM__FD_185595 | JGI IMG/M metagenome (GOLD analysis project Ga0208261, IMG submission 185595) | Marine microbial communities from Southern Atlantic Ocean transect - Knorr_S7_td_DCM_ad_131m_LV_B (SPAdes) (version 3) | ecosystem: Environmental > Aquatic > Marine > Oceanic | place...
AAAGATATCGGTATTGCATCTGTAGCAATGGGAGGTGGAGATATTCTTCCAGCTCTTGAGGCAGGAACAATTGATGCTGCTGAGTGGTGTTGTCCAAAACCAGATATGGTATTTGGTTTCCAAAAAGTTCTAAAACACTATTACTTACAAGGTTTACACCAAGTAGTGGTTAATGCAGACTTTTATATTACTGGAACTACTTATGAGAAATTCTCTGATCATGAGAAAAACTCTATTAAAGTTGCAGCGGATGCATCATTAATGAAATCTTTAGCAAGAAGAATTCTTGTTAACGGTGAAGCATTACATGAATTGACTACTAAACATGGTGTTCAACTTCATGATACTCCAAAAGATTACTTTGTTGAGTATATGGCAGCAGCTAACGCTACTTTAAATAAAAATGCACAAGAGAATGCATTCTTTAAAAAAGTATGGGACTCTCAGAAGAAATTTGCTGATACAGCAGTTCCTTTCTGGGCAGGAGCTCAAATGTCAAATGCGCAGCTAGGAATGGCTCACGCAGCTACATTAAAGTAGTAATTAGATAAAAATATATATAAAAAGCGGACTTACTCGATTAAGTCCGCTTTTTTTTTAGAAAAATTATGACAGAAGAACCAGGTAGACTAGATATTTCAGATGAAATGATTGCCGAGAGAAGAGGTAGCTCAGGCAAGATGCCCGAAGATATGCCTACTTGGATGTCAAAAACAATTGTTGGAATAGATAAATTTAGCAAAGTAATTGGAAATATAGTTTGCTGGATAACTATACCTTTAATCCTTGGTATGGTTTATGAGGTATTTGCTAGAAAGTTATTTTTATCTCCAACTATTTGGGCCTACGATATGAGTAGGTTTTTATATGGAGCACTTTTTATGTTAGGAGCTGGTTATGCTCTATCAAAAGGTGTTCACATAAGAGCAGATTTTTTATATAGAAATTTTAAAGTTAAAACTCAAGGAACAGTAGATTTTTGGCTTTACCTATTATTTTATTTTCCAGGTTTGTTAGTATTTCTTTACATGACAATAGGATTTGTTCAGGAATCCATAATGAGAGGTGAAAAAGGAATGGATACTACCTGGATGCCTTACATGTGGCCTATCAAAACTTGTTTACTAATTGGGATTATATTTTTATTAATTCAAGGAGTCTCAGAAATATTAAAAAGTTTTTATGCTGCCACAAAAGGTAGATGGCCAGGTCAAGAATGATCTCTCATTTAATAGATCCAGCTATACTTGGTTTTATTCTAGTTGGAGTAATGCTTTTTGCAATTTTCATTGGGTTTCCAATTTCATTTACTTTAATATTTTTAGGATTTGTTTTTGGTTATCTTGGATTTGGAAAACTTGTTTTTTATTTAATGACTCTTCAATTTTCCATGGTCATGACCGAACAGACTTTGGCCGCCGTTCCACTCTTTGTCTTTATGGGTATAATGATGGAACAGGCTGGATTGATGGAAAGACTGTTTTCAGCATTTCAATTAATGTTAGCTAAAGTCAGAGGATCTTTATATTACGCAGTACTTTTTGTATCTGTTATATTTGCTGCTGCCACCGGGATTGTTGGAGCATCAGTAACTATCTTGGGTATTATGGCAGCTAAATCAATGAATAAGTCAAATTACGATGTAAGATTAGCAGCTGGTACAATAACAGCTGGAGGAACTTTAGGTATTTTAATTCCCCCAAGCATTATGCTTGTGGTTATGGGACCTATAATGGAAATTCCTGTAACAGATTTGTTTGCTGCAGCAATTTTACCTGGTGTATTACTTGCCTGTTTATACGCAGCATACACAACAATTAGATGTATGATGAATCCTAAACTTGGCCCACCTTTGCCTGAGGAACTTAGAGCGGCAAGTATGAAAGATGTATGGATTGAATTTTTTATAGGTTTAGTTCCACCAGCGGCATTGGTTTTTGCTGCTCTTGGAAGTATTTTATTTGGTTTTGCTACACCAACTGAAGCTGCAGGTTGTGGTGCAGCTGGTTCTTTAGTTTTAGCTTTAGCATATAAGAAGTTAACCATACCTAAATTGCAAGATGCGCTAGTTAAGACTTTAGAAATTACAGCTTTAATTATGGTTCTGGTCGCAGCATCAAACTTCTTCGGAGCTGTTTTTGCTAGGCTAGGTACTCCAATGGTTCTGACAGATTTTTTACTATCTTTAGAAATGAATAAATATTTAATTTTAGCAATGGTAATGGTAATGATTTTTCTTTTAGGTTGGCCTCTTGAATGGGTTCCAATTGTAATGATTATAGTCCCTATAATCTTACCTTTAATTGAAGCATTAGGTTTTAATTTAACTTGGTTTGCTATACTAGTTGCTGTTAATTTACAAACCGCCTGGCTTTCACCCCCCGTAGCCTTATCAGCATATTTCCTAAAAGGTGTTGTTCCAGAATGGGATTTAAAAGATATTTATCTAGGAATGATGCAATTTATGGTACTTCAGATAATTGGCTTGATAATCATAATAATATTTCCAAAAATTGTACTGTGGTTGCCAACTGTCTTGTATGGACAGTAATTTATATTGGTTTAATATAAAGAAGTGATTCAGCAGAAAGAAAAATCAAACTTAATGAATTGGGAGCTAGTCTCAGTAAACCCCAATAACAAAATTTGGAATTGGAGAGATCTATTTTGCTTTTGGGGCTCAAGCATTCAAAGTATAATTGGTTTTTCTCTTATTGCCTCTCTTTATATAGTTTATCAATTAAATTTCTTTATAGTCTTAACAGGATGTTTATTAGGATCATTGCTTGTATATATTTTTTCTAATTTAATTGGAAAACCATCTCAAAAACATGGAATACCATTCCCAGTATTTTTAAGACTATCTATGGGAGTTTATGGAGCAAAATATGTAGCCATACTAAGAGGTATAGTTGGAGTTTTTATGTTTGGAGTTCAAACATACTTCATATCAAAATCAATAGGTTACTTAATCAGAATTAGTTTATTTTCATTTGATAGTACAATTTTAGATAAAGATATTTTTTTAATATTTCTCATGGGAATGAATAGCATTGATTGGTTTTCATTAATATTTGCTTTTTGGATTCAATATTCATTATTTACTAATGGTCAAAGGTTTACTAAAGCAATAATTAATTTTTCAGCTTTATTTGTTTATTTAGGTTTAATTATTTTTTTTATAATATTATTTTCTGAATACTATAATGAAATAAAGCACTCATTTAGTAATCTATTTGAAAATAATGTTCTCTTTAATAAAGAAAATACTGTAGCACTACTTTCTGTTGCCGGAACTTTTTTTGCATATTTTTCAATCGTGATTGTAAATTTTGGTGATTATTCCAGATATGTTAAAAATGAAAACGAAGTAAATAAAGGTAATTTAAGTTTATTTTTAAACCTAATATTTTTTTCATTTTTAGCAATTTCTATAGTTTTAGGGTCTAGTATTTTTTTTGAAAAAAATTTAATACCTATAGAAAGGATTTTAACCAATCCTACAGATATTATTGGTAAGTTTGATAATACTTATTTAACATTCGTAGCATTATTATTTATATTAGTTGCATCAGCTTCAACAAATTTAATTGCAAATTATATACCATCACAAAATTCAATTATTAATTTTTTTCCAAATAATTTCAGTATAAGAAGCTCCAGTTTTATAATTATTTTTTTAGGATTATTATTTGCAGTTTTTTGGGATCCAATTCTAAGCAAAATTGGAATTTTATCTTTCGTTGATACAATAGGTTCATTTTTTGGACCAATAGCAGGAATAATGCTTGTAGATTATTATGTTATAAAAGATAAAAAAATTATTAATAAAGATATTTTTTCATCCAATAAAGAAGGAGCCTATTTTTACTCAGGTGGATGGCAGATTAAATCAATTTATTCTTTATTTATTGGCTTTATCTTTGCATCAGCAACTATATGGAATATCGAGTTAAGATTTTTGCAATCTTTTTCATGGATTATAGGTGCGTTTGTTTCTTCAATGACTTATTATCTATTAGCAAGTAAATAATATTCGTATGCACAAATTCGATCTTAACCATAAAACTGCTGTTATTACTGGAGGCGCCCAGGGTTTTGGACTTGATATAGCAAAAAAATTTTTGTTATCAGGTGCAAAAGTATTTATTTGGGACATAGATGAGAACGAATTATCTAAAGCTTCCAAGGAGATTAATAATCAAAATTTAAATCATTATGTTGTCGATGTATCAAATTTTGATCAAGTTCAAAAAGCTGTTACTGATATAACTTCAAAAAATAAAATTGATATATTAATTAATAACGCTGGTATTACTGGACCAACAGCTGAACTTTGGAATTATAATATAAAAGATTGGAATTCTATAATTGATATCAATCTTCATGGCACTTTTTATTGTTGTAAATCTATAGTCCCTCATATGATAAAAAATAATTATGGAAGAATTGTAAACATAGCATCTGTTGCAGGAAAAGATGGGAATGCAAATGCGAGCGCATATAGTTCGGCAAAAGCGGGTGTAATTGGATTGACTAAGTCTTTAGGAAAAGAATTAGCTAAATACAATATAGCGGTAAATGCCATTACTCCAGCTGGAGCAAAAACAAAAATTTTAGATCAAATGTCAAAGGAACATGTTCAGTGGATGCTTTCAAAAGTACCCAGAGGACGATTTTTAGAAATTAACGAACTTTCTTCTATGGTTTGTTGGCTATCTTCTGAGGAGAATTCTTTTTCAACAGCAGCCGTGTTTGATATAAGTGGTGGTAGATCTACCTATTAAATTAAATTGAAAATGTTTAGAATTTTAAACTTTATTTTAATAATTTTTTTATTTTTTTTCAGTTTAGCTTATGCTGAAAATATTAACGTTTTTGATTTCACCGAAGAAGAACTATCTACTTTAAAAGTTAGAAAAGTTAGAGGAGCTGACGCAAAAACAAAATATACATTGGGGAATAATGAAAACGGAAAATATATAAAAGCTGAGGCAAATAATTCAGCTTCAGGATTAGGTAAAGAATTAAAAATTAATTTAAAAAAAACACCATTTCTTAATATAACATGGAAAGTTGAAAAAGATTTAACTGGGATAGTTGAAAATAGTAAAAAGGGACATGATTATGCTGCAAGGGTATTTGTGGTAAAAAAAACTGGTGCTACGCCACTTTCAAATAGAGCAATGAATTATGTGTTTTCAAGTAATAACGATATAAATACTCATCATCCAAGTCCATTTACTAAAAAATCAATAGACTATGTTCTTTCAACAACAAAAGAAGATTTAAATGAATGGGTAACTGTTAAAGTAAATGTTAGAGACCATTTTAAAAAATTTCATGATTTAGATTTAGATGATATTAATGGTATTGCCATAATGTCTGATACTGATAATTCTAAATTAAATGCAATTGCATATTATCAAAATATATATTTTTCTTCTAATTAACTAAAGTTTGAAATATTTTTTTAAGCCAATACTTATAAAAGAAAGCAATATTGCAGCTACAACATCTTCAATAGGTTTAGCCATCGGGTATCCAAAATTCCAAAGCACTACTCCTGCTAACCAAATTATATAAACTTTCATTTATTTATATTAGATTTATTAGGCTAATTTTAAAACTTTTTTAAACAAAGAAGTCATTTTTTTTTCATTAATTCTTCCTGTATTAACATTTCTTGGACTAGGGTGATAGCAACCAACTATTTTTATATTGTTTGGTAAATCATATATTGCCCCATGGCTAAATTTAACATTCTTAGAAAAATCATAATTTTTTTTAAAAAAATATATACATGAATCAAAACCAATTTTTCCTAAAGCAACAATTACTTTAATATTTTTTAGAAAAGAAATTTCTTGATTTAAAAATTTAAAACAATTTTCTTGCTCTTTTTTTAAAGGCTTATCTTCTGGAGGAACACATTTTAGTGTTGTAGTAATAAAGGCATTATTCAATTTAAGTCCATCATTTATATGTTTTGAATAATTTTGATTTGAAATTTTTACGTTAAAAAGATTTTTATAAAGAAAATCAGAAGATTTATCTCCAGTGAATACTCTTCCCGTTCTAGTTCCGCCATGAGCTGCAGGTGCTAATCCAACAAATAAAATCTTAGCCTTTGTATCCCCAAAACCTGTTACTGGCTTTCCCCAATAAGTTTCATTTAAATATTGCTTCCTTTTTTTTGAAGATATCTTTTTTCTAAATTTAACTAACCTTGGACATTTATTACATTTAATAATTTTTTTGTTTAAATTAAAAAATTTATCCACAAATTTAATTATTTTCTTTTTCCGAATAGAATAATGCTATTAAAAATAAAGCTGTCCAACCAAGTGCCAACAAAGCTTTTAAAAGACTAGTTTCAGCGCCCCATATATCTAGAAAAATGGCGCCTATAATTATTCCAATAATATAAATTGTAATTACAATACTACTTTTGCTCATTTTTTTTAAATTTAATTAAAGATATACCATTCTTCTTTTTAAAATCGTATGATTCACGAAAATTTTTAAGTTGAGAATCTGTCATTCTTTCCATTATTTCCTTAATATTATTTTCCTTCCATTCATTCGATATTTTATCATCTTTCCAGTTTATTTTTTCTTCATTATTTCTTGCACAACCATAACAATATCCTGTTTTAGGATCCATTTTACATATACTTATACAAGGTGAAATAATCATTTTTTTTAATTTTATTATACTTTTACACTATTATTCTAATTGGACAAATGGGATCTATAATATATAAAACCATTTTAATTGGGCGAGTGGCGGAATTGGTAGACGCGTTGGTCTTAGGAACCAATAGTGCAAGCTGTGAAGGTTCGAGTCCTTTCTCGCCTACCAAAAATAAATATGAAAGTTACAATAGAAAATAAAAAAGGTTTAAATAAAGATTTAAAAGTCTTTATAGATAAAAAAACTATTACATCATACGTTGATGAAAAGTATGAAGAAGTAAAAAAATCAGTAACCCTAAAAGGCTTTAGACCTGGAAAAGTTCCTAGAGAAATTTTAAAAAAGCAATTTGGACAAGCAATATTTGGAGAAGTTTTAGATAAAGTTTTAAAAGATACCAGCACAAAGGCCCTTCAAGAAAATAAAATTAAACCAGCAGGACAACCCAAAATAGATTTAAAAACTTATGGTGAAGATAAAGATTTAGAATATATTATTTCAGTAACTGAACTTCCAAAAATTGACATTAAAACACTAGAAAATATCAAATTTGATGAATTTAAAGTTAAGATAGATGATAAGGAGACAGAAAAAAGAATTCAAGATATTGCAAAATCACAAAAAAATTTTGAAGATGTAGATCCAGCAAAAGTCGCTAACGAAGGTGATCTTGTTGTTTTTGATTACAAGGCCACAGTTGATGGAAATAATTTTAAAGGTAACGAAGGTAAAAATACCCAATTAGAAATTGGGAAAGATCTATTTATAAAGGGTTTTGATAAACAATTATTAAAAGTAAGAAAAAATGATGAAGCAAAAGTCTCAGTTAAATTACCAGATAATTTTCCAGAGAAAGAACTGATTGGAAAAAATGCAATTTTTGTTTGTAAAATTACTGCAGTAAAAAAACCTAAAAAAGTAAATATAGATGATGACTTTGCAAAAAATCTTGGAGCAAAAGATTTAAATGATTTAAAAGGATTAATTTCTAAACAAATTAATGAAGAATATAAAAATTCACTGGACTCATTAAGTAATAGACAAATATTAGATGAAATAGATAAGATTAAATTAGATCAAATTCCTGAAAATTTAAAAGAACAAGAAGTCAAAATTCTTTCACAGGGCATGAAAGAAGATGAGCTAAATAAAAATAAAAAAAATCTTGAAAACAAAGCTATTAAAAGAATTAAAACAGGATTAATATTAAATGAATTTGGTGAGCAAAATAAAATTAATGTCACCGAACAGGAAATGCAAGTTGAAATACAAAAGCAACTTAGAATGATGCCAGGCCAGGAAAAAATTTTACAAGAATATTATCAAAATAATCCATCAGTTTTATCAAACCTTAGAGGTCAGTTATATGAAGAAAAAATTTTAAAAGAAATTAAGATTAAAGCCAAATCAAACTTAAAAGAAATTACAAAAGAGGAAGCAGACAAACTTTTGAAAGAAGAAAATGAAAAACATATGAAAGAACACAGTGAGCATGATCATAACCACGATCATACAGATGAAGGAAAAAGTTCTTCGACAAAAAATAAGCCAGACCCTAAAAAATCAAAAACTACTGTAAAGAAAACATCAAAGATAAAAAAAGTTAGCAAAAAGTAATCACAAGTTGTATAAGTATAACGAATCAACTTATGAATAAAATACCTGAACATCTAAATACTCTGATTCCAATGGTTGTTGAACAATCTAGTAGAGGAGAAAGAGCTTACGATATCTATTCTAGACTATTAAAGGAAAGAATAGTCTTTGTTGTTGGACCAATTAATGACAATGTTGCCTCACTTGTTACTGCTCAATTATTATTCTTGGAATCGGAAGATCCAAAAAAAGAAATTTCTCTGTACATTAATAGTCCTGGTGGTTTAGTAACAGCAGGACTTGGTATATATGATACAATGCAGTATATAAAACCACATGTATCGACCTTATGTATTGGTCAAGCTGCTAGCATGGGATCTTTTCTATTAGCAGCAGGAGCTAAAGGAAAAAGATTTTCTCTTCCTAATTCAAGAATTATGGTTCATCAACCTTCAGCTGGATTTCAAGGACAAGCAACAGATATTGAAATACATGCCAATGAAGTACTTTCATTAAAAAAAAGATTAAACGAAATTTATTCTAAACATACAAATAAATCGGTTGATGAAATAAAGTCAGCTTTAGAGAGAGACAATTTTATGACTCCAGATAACGCTAAAGAGTTTGGTCTTATAGACAAAGTAGTGGTTAATAGAGAATAGTTTACTATATATAGTTTCTTCACAACCTATACTTGATTGCTGTCAGTTAAATGTAATAAAGTAAAAAAATTGATTCGTTAAAAAATTATGAGCACAAATAATAAAAATATACTTTACTGTTCTTTCTGTGGGAAAAGTCAGCACGAGGTTAGAAAACTAATTGCTGGTCCAACAGTATTTATATGTGATGAGTGTGTTGAATTATGTATGGATATAATTAAGGAAGAAAATAAAGACACATTTGTAAAACATCAAGATGGACTTCCTGCACCAAAGGAAATTTGTAAAGTTCTTGATGATTACGTTATTGGCCAAAGCTATGCAAAAAAAGTTTTATCTGTTGCTGTACACAACCATTACAAAAGACTTAATTATGAAAGTAAAACTAGCAAGAATGTAGAATTAGCAAAATCTAACATTTTACTTCTTGGACCAACAGGGTGTGGAAAAACTTTACTAGCACAAACACTAGCAAGAATATTAGATGTTCCTTTTACTATGGCAGATGCTACTACATTAACAGAAGCCGGATATGTAGGAGAAGACGTTGAAAATATTATTTTAAAACTTTTACAGTCAGCAGACTACAATGTTGAAAAAGCCCAAAGAGGTATAGTATATATTGATGAAGTAGATAAAATTAGTAGAAAATCAGAAAACCCTTCAATCACAAGAGATGTTTCCGGTGAAGGTGTTCAGCAAGCTCTTTTAAAAATAATGGAAGGTACAATTGCAAGTGTACCTCCTCAAGGTGGAAGAAAACATCCTCAACAAGAATTTTTACAAGTTGACACTACAAATATTCTTTTTATTTGTGGTGGAGCTTTTGCTGGTCTAGATAAAATTATTTCTCAAAGAGACAAAGGTTCATCAATAGGATTTGGTGCTGAGGTAAAAACTGTAGCAGATAAAAAAATAGGAGAATGGATGAAAGGACTTGAGCCAGAAGATCTACTTAAATATGGTTTAATTCCTGAGTTTATAGGAAGATTACCAATAACTGCTACCTTGGAAGATTTAAATGAAAAATCTTTAGTTAAAATATTAATGGAACCAAAAAACTCTTTAATAAAACAATATCAAGAACTATTTAAATTAGAAGGTGTAAAATTAACCTTTAAAGAAAATGCTGTCAAAGAAATTGCTCAAAAAGCAATATCAAAAAAGACTGGAGCCAGAGGTCTAAGATCTATTTTAGAAAATATACTTTTAAAAACAATGTTTGAACTACCAGGTCAAGAAAATATTGATGAAGTTGTTATTGATTTGGGTGCGGCCAAAGGTCAAAACGATCCTTTAATAATTCACTCAAAGGACGCCAAAAATAAGTCTGAAAAAACATCTGCAGCTTAAACAAAGTTAATAAGGTGTAATTTACTATTGCAAAATTAAATATAATCTCCATATTTAGGTTATGGAAGTTAAACACACATTACCACTTTTACCCTTAAGAGACATTGTAGTTTTTCCAAGCATGGTTATTCCATTATTTGTTGGAAGAGATAAGTCTATTACAGCGTTAAATGAAGTTATGAAAGATAAGAAAAAAATAATCTTAGTAACACAAAAAAATTCTGAAGTAGATGACCCAAAGAAAACAGATGTTTTTATGTATGGTTGCGAAAGTTCTATTCTTCAATTGCTTAAGCTTCCCGATGGAACAGTAAAAGTTTTAGTTGAAGGATATAAAAGAGTAAAAATAGTTGATTTCAAAGATGATGAGAAATTTATTACATGTTCTTATGAATACAATAACGATGTTATTACTTCAGATGAAGATTTAATGCCTTTAGCAATCACAGCTTTAAGAAGATTAGAAAAACTAAATTCAATAAACAAAAAAATATCATCAGATTCAATATCAAGCATTAAAGAATTAAAAGACCCAGCAAAGATTGCTGATAATATAGCCTCACATTTAAATGCAACTATTTCTGAAAAACAGCAAATTTTTGAGACAACAGATGTTAAGAAAAGATTAAATGGTGTTATCAAAATCATGGAAAATGAAACTAGTATTATTGGAGTTGAAAAAAGAATTAGAGGTAGAGTTAAAACACAAATGGAAAAAACTCAAAGAGAGTACTATTTAAATGAACAGCTTAAAGCTATTCAAAAAGAGCTGGGTGAAATTGAAGACGGAAAAGATGAAACCTCAAATTTAAATAAAGCTATTCAAAAAGCTAAAATGCCGAAAGAAGTTCAAAAAAAATGTATGGCAGAATTAAAAAAATTAAAAAATATGAGTCCAATGTCGGCTGAAGCCACGGTTGTTAGAAATTACCTTGATTGGATGATTGATATTCCATGGTTTAAAAAAGATAAAGTAGATATAGATTTGAAAAATGCTCTTAAAGTTTTAGACGATGATCATTATGGATTAGATAAAGTTAAAGAAAGAATAATAGAATTTCTAGCAGTACAAAAAAGAATGGAAAAGATTAAAGGACCAATATTGTGTTTGATAGGACCCCCAGGCGTTGGAAAGACCTCATTAGGTAAATCTATTGCCAGAGCAACAAACAGACAATTTGTTAGAATGTCATTAGGTGGTGTAAGAGATGAAGCTGAAATTAGAGGACATAGAAGAACTTATATAGGATCTTTGCCTGGTAAAATTATTCAATTAATGAAAAAAGCTGGTACTAAAAATCCATTAATTTTACTAGATGAAATTGATAAGGTTGGAAATGATTATAGAGGTGACCCATCATCAGCTTTACTAGAAGCATTGGACCCAGAACAGAACACAACTTTTAATGATCATTATCTTGAAGTTGACTACGATTTATCAGACGTAATGTTTGTAACAACTGCAAATACTTTAAATATTTTACCGCCATTACTAGATAGAATGGAAGTAATTCGAATTCCTGGTTACACAGAAGATGAAAAAATTAATATTGCGAATAAATATTTGTTACCTAAACAGATAAAAGAAAATGGAGTTAAAACAGAGGAGTTGGAACTAGAAGATGGGACTATTAGAGAAATTATAAGAAGTTTTACTAGAGAGTCAGGCGTAAGGAATTTAGAAAGAGAAATATCTAAAGTTGCTAGAAAAGTTGTTAAAAAAGTTGTTAGTGGCGAGGAAAAAAAGGTTGTTGTTACTAATAAAAACATACCTGATTTTTTAGGAGTTAAGAAATTTAAATATGGCGAAGTTGAATCTGAAGATAGAGTAGGAATAGTTACAGGTTTAGCTTGGACTGAATTTGGCGGTGAAATCTTAAAAATTGAAACAGTACATATGCCTGGTAAAGGAAGAATGCAAATTACAGGTAAACTTGGTGATGTGATGCAGGAGTCAGTAAAAGCAGCAAAATCTTTTGTTCGATCAAAAAGTTTGGAATATGGAATTATACCTCCAACTTTTGAAAAAAAAGATTTTCATATTCATGTTCCTGAAGGTGCAACACCTAAAGATGGACCGTCAGCAGGTATAGGTATGGTAACATCTATAGTTTCTTCAATTACAAACAACCCTGTACACAAACATGTAGCAATGACCGGAGAAGTTACTATAACAGGCCAAGTATTGCCTATAGGTGGTTTAAAAGAAAAATTACTTGCAGCTCATAGAGCTGGAATTAAACAGGTTATAATTCCTAAAGAAAATGAAAAAGATTTAGTTGATATTCCGAAAAAAGTTAGAGAAGATATTAAAATTACTGTAGTTGAAAATGTTGATGAGGTATTAAAAATAGCCCTAAAGAATGAATTAAAAAGAGTCGAGTGGAGTGAAGTAGAAAATATTTCAAAATCTGAAAAAGATCAAAAATCACAAGCTAGCATTCAGTAATTAACAATTTACATTAACTCAACCTTGTTGTATTAGTACCCTGTTTTTCGGGCGGTTAGCTCAGTTGGTAGAGCATCTCGTTTACACCGAGGGGG
>Ga0208261_1000702_pt1 | contig 12817 bp, 9 predicted proteins | sample Knorr_S7_td_DCM__FD_185595 | JGI IMG/M metagenome (GOLD analysis project Ga0208261, IMG submission 185595) | Marine microbial communities from Southern Atlantic Ocean transect - Knorr_S7_td_DCM_ad_131m_LV_B (SPAdes) (version 3) | ecosystem: Environmental > Aquatic > Marine > Oceanic | place...
ATTAATGAAAATATTTTCAGCACGATTTTAAATTCTTTTATGAAGGTTAAAACCAGTTTTGAAGCGCGTCAGCATGGAGCTATGGAGTATTCTATTGCACCTGTTGACTTGAACAATGTTAGAAAATACCGCCTACAGAGGCTTCGAAAAAAAATGGAAGAACATGATGTTTCAGGCCTGCTGCTCTTTAATCAGATCAATACACGATATGCCGTAGATGCAACCAATATGCAGGTTTGGTGTTCTCATTATGAAACCCGTTGCGTATTTGTCTCATTAGATGGACCCGTGGTACTTTTTGATTATGCTAATCATCCATATCTTGCTGATGGAATTCCAACAATTGATGAATATCGAAAAATTCCAACATTCTATTTTTTTGGTTCAGGAAACAGATCTGAAGAATTTGTTAAAGAATTCGCAGATCAAATTGATGATTTGATGAGCAATCACGATAGCAGTAACCGACGTTTAGCTATTGACTGCCTATCGCGTTTAGGTTGCGAAGCCCTAAGTGAAAAAGGACTGGAACTTGTTGAAGGTGAGCAAATCACTGAAACAGCACGAGCTATAAAATCAAAAGAAGAACTCACGTTGATGAAATCCTCAATGGATGTTTGCGAAGAAAGTGTGCGTTCAATGCATGAGATAGTCGAACCCGGGATTACTGAAAATGCTCTTTGGGCAAAACTGCATGAGACGAATATCAGACTTGGTGGAGAATGGATTGAAACGCGACTTCTTTCTTCAGGACCTCGCACAAATCCGTGGTTCCGTGAATGCTCAATGAGGGAGATAGAAAAAAATGATTTGGTAAGTTTTGACACTGACCTGATAGGTCCATATGGATATTGCTCAGATATCTCCCGCGCTTGGGTTTGTGGCGGGAAACCTAGCGATAAGCAGCGCCGTCTATACTCAATAGCATACGAACAAATTCAACATAATATCTCAGTTTTATCCGCAGGGATGAGCTTCAGAGAAGTTTCCGAAAAATGCTGGAAAATACCTGATGAATTTATTTCGCATCGATATACAACACTAATTCATGGTGTCGGACTGGCAGATGAGTATCCAAATATAAAGCACTGGGATCAATTTGAAGCACACGGATATGATGGATTAATTGAGCCGGGTATGACGCTTTGCGTTGAATCCTTCATAGGTGAAGAAGGAGGTCGTGAAGGGGTAAAACTGGAAGAACAGGTCTTAATTACCGAGAGTGGTATAGAACTTCTATCCAGTTACCCTTTTGAATTGGACATGCTCTAACTAACATAAAGAAAATTGTTTTATAAAATAATTAAATGAGATCAAAGGTAACAACATGAAAAAAGTGACATGGTCAATAGAGATTCTACCTCAAAATGTATCTGATATAGGCTTTATCCCTGACTTGATAAAAGAAATTTATATCACCATGATTCCAGGAACAAATTTCAGTGAGACTATTTTGGCAGCTCAAAAAATTCAAGCATCAGGCAAACAGGCTATACCGCACTTAACTGCAAGGAGTTTCCCCGGGGAAGAAGAACTGCGTAAAAGCCTTTCCGAACTTCAAGCTACAGGAATTGAAAGGATATTGCTAATTGGAGGTGGAGTTCCTAAACCTGCAGGAGTTTTTTCTTCCGTAATGGATATGTTGAAGACCGAAATGTTTGCTGAATACGGTATAAATTCATTTGACTTTGCTGGCCACCCAGAGGGGAATCCAGATGATCCTGACTCAGATTATAACCTTTTGGAGAAATTAAAATGGACAGAAAAACGCAAAATCCCAACTCGGATAGTAACACAATGGTCCTTAGATGCAGAAAAAACTAATAATTGGATAAAAAATCTTAGGAAAAATGGTATACAGAACTCAATTAACATCGGTATTCCAGGTCCATCAACATTAAAAACCTTGCTTCGATTTGCCAAAGTCTGTGGGGTGAAAGCATCGACAGAGGTACTAAGAAAACAGGGTTTTAATATCAGCAAATTAATGTTTGTAAGTAAGCCTGACAAAATCGTTTCAGAACTTCGTGGATATGATCAACTTCATCTTTATCCTTTTGGAGGTATCGCCAAGTCTTCAGAGTGGTTTAATGAGTGGCATAAAAAGACTTAAATTTTAGCTTTTGAATTTTTTGATAATAATTAATATTTGAATTTATTGCCTCTAGTTGTACAAAAAATCTTCTGTTTTCTACTAAATAATCTTAAAACCAAACTCTTTTTATGCCTATCGATGCATCAACTTCAGACGTAAGAGTTGTTTTTACACCTTCTGGTAAACGTGGTCATTTTCCGGTCGGGACCCCTATATTGCAGGCTGCACAGGCTCTTGGTGTTGATGTAGATTCAGTTTGCGGAGGCCGTGGATTATGTGGTCGCTGTCAGGTTGAACATGCAACCGGAAAATTCCCAAAACACTATATAAACTCAAAAGCAGAAAATATTTCTCCAATAAGTGAGACTGAAAAAGCTTATGCTGCCAAGCCTAAAAAAACATTGCTGGATGGACGTAGGTTAAGCTGTGCAACTCAAATACTGGGTGACTGCGTGATTGACATACCGCCTGACAGTCAGGTGCATCAGCAGATCGTAAGAAAAGAAGCTGATGCATTCGATATCGAAATTATTCCTCCTGTTCAGTTACACTATGTAGAAGTTTGGGAGCCAAACATGCACGATCCATCCGGCGACTTGCGCCGTCTTCGTGAAGCTCTTGAGCGAGAATGGCACCTCACAAATTTACGTTTTGGTCCGGGGATGCTGCTGTCTCTGCAAAAAGAACTGAGGGAAGGTAACTGGAAGGTTACCGTTGCTGTAGATTATTTGGGACAGGTCATCGCAGTAAATCCAGGATTCAAAGAGTCATTATGTGGTCTTGCCGTTGATATAGGGTCAACCACTGTTGCTGCTCACCTCTGCAATCTAAGAACAGGAGAAGTGCTCGCATCAGCAGGAATGATGAATCCTCAAATACGATTTGGGGAAGATTTAATGAGCCGTGTTTCATATGTAATGATGCATCCTGATGGAGATGCAGAAATGACAAAAGTTATCCGTAATGCACTCAATGAACTGGCCGCAAAAGTTACTACCGAGGCCAATCGAAAGCTGGATGAAATAGTTGAAGTTACTATTGTTGGGAATCCCATAATGCACCACCTTTTACTGGGTATTAGCCCTCTTGAACTTGGCGGGGCACCATTTGCTCTGGCAACGGATGAAAGCGTAAGGATTCGGGCACGTGATTTAAAACTTAACCTTCATACCAATACACGCTGCTATGTTTTGCCCTGTATAGCTGGTCATGTCGGCGCGGATACCGCGGGCATGATTCTGTCTGAAGCTCCACATAAGCGTGAGGCCAAAACTTTACTTGTGGATATTGGTACAAATGCAGAGATAGTATTGGGAAACAAAGAGCGTCTTCTTGCAGCCTCAAGTCCAACAGGCCCTGCATTTGAAGGGGCACAGATCACATGCGGTCAACGAGCCGCACCAGGAGCCATTGAAAGGGTGCGCATTGATAAAAAAACACTGGAGCCTAAATTCAAAGTTATCGGATGTAATCTATGGTCAGATGAAAGTGGTTTTTCAGAGCAAACCAAAAAAACAGGAATAACAGGTATATGTGGTTCAGGAATTATAGAAGCAATTGCGGAAATGTATTTGGCTGGGATTCTTACACAAGATGGAGTAATAAATGGATCAATATCCGAAAAGAGTGAAAGAATTGTCAAAGAAGGACGTACATTTTGCTATATTTTGTATGATGGAGAGCAAAAGATTAACATCTACCAAAATGATGTGAGGGCAATTCAACTTGCCAAAGCAGCCTTGTATGCAGGTATTCGTTTGTTGATGGAACGACTGGGTACTAAGTCAGTCGATCGTATTCGATTGGCAGGTGCATTCGGTAATCATATAGAACCAAAATTCGCAATGATTTTAGGATTGATTCCAGATTGTAATTTAAAAAACGTCAGTTCTGCTGGAAACGCAGCAGGTGCGGGAGCAAGAATAGCATTGCTTAATCATGAATCGCGAAATGAAATTGAAGAAGTTGTTCGACAGGTTGAAAAAGTTGAAACAGCAGTTGAGTCCAATTTTCAGCAGCATTTTGTAAATGCCATGGCCTTTCCCAATAAAATCGATAAATTCCCAAATCTCGCAAAAGAGGTTAAACTTCCCCTTGAAAACATGGGTGACAATACTAACAAAATTACCGCTCATGCTACTAAGAGAAGGAGAAGAAAAAAAGTCAGTCATTAACCTAAAATATTTAATTAAATAAAATATTTTGCAATGGACAAAACTTTGAGTGGACGCTTGGGCGGAAGAAACGCCAGAAAAGCTAAAAGAGCTGCAGCTCTTCCTGAAAATATGATGCCTGTCAAACCAGGGGAAACGGGTGGGCGCTTCAAACCTCTGGATGAAAAGGATATGAAGCGTATTAATGATACTGTCTTAAAAGTCCTTGAAACAATAGGATTGGCAAATGCTATTCCTTCATGTATTGAATTCTGCACTTCAATAGGTTGCAAAGTTTCTTCTGAAGGTCGGCTTTTGTTTCCTAGCAAGGTAGTTAATGAATCACTCGAAAAGGCCCAGCGTGACATCACACTTTATGGTACTTTGCCAAAACACGATTTGCACCTTAGTGGAAAAAATGTCTATTTTGGAACAGCTGGAGCTGCTGTCAACATGCTTGATCCAATTAAAAGGAAATACAGGGAATCAACTGCTCCAGATCTATATGATATTGCTAGAGTTTGCGACACTTTGGAGCATATCCATTTCTTTCAGAGATCAATTGTCTGCAGAGATATAGAAAAAATAAGAGAAATGGACTTTACTACTTGCTATGCATCTATTGCAGGTACTAAAAAACATGTGGGCACCAGCTTTGCCTTTGCTGAACATGTGACTGAAACACTGGAAATGCTGCATTTGGTGGCAGGAAGTGAAAACGCTTGGCGCAAACGTCCTTTCGTAAGTATGTCCTGCTGTCATGTTGTACCTCCTTTAAAGTTTGCCGAAGAGGCCTGTGCATGCCTTGAAACAGCAGTTAAGGGCGGAATGCCTGTTTTATTGCTTTCAGCAGGGCAGGCCGGAGCAACTTCCCCCGCTGCACTAGCACGTTGCGTTGTGCAGGCAGTAGCAGAGGTTTTAGCCGGATTAGTTTACGTTAATGCAATCAAGGAAGGGGCACCCGCAATTTTCGGTACCTGGCCTTTTGTCTCGGACCTTCGTACAGGAGCCATGAGCGGCGGTAGCGGTGAACAAGCAATACTAATGGCTGCCTGTGGGCAAATGGCTCAATACTACAACCTTCCATCAGGAATTGCAGCTGGAATGACTGATTCTAAAGTCCCAGACGTTCAGTCAGGATATGAAAAGGGTTACACTGTTTCATTAGCAGCACATTCGGGCGCAAACCTTATTTACGAATCAGCTGGCATGCATGCTAGCCTTCTCGGATGCTGCCTTGAAAGTTATGTAATTGATAATGACATGCTCGGAGCAATAAACCGTACTGTAAGAGGCGTTGAAGTCAATGACGATACTCTGTCAATCGACCCAATTAGGGACGTTTGCCTAGATGGACCTGGACATTACTTGGGTCATGAGCAAACATTAAACAGGATGCAGAAAGACTATCTTTATCCTATCATCGGAGACAGGGAGAACATTAACAACTGGATTGATCAGGGTTCAACTGATGCAGTTCAGCGGGCAAATTTAAAAATCCAGGAAATACTCAATAATCATTTTCCTGAAAACTGGAATGAGGAAACAGACCTTAAAATTAGGGAAAAGTTCCCTGTTCGTCTTGACAGAAATCGTATGCGAAAACCGGATTTATCATGAAAACGCACGCGAGGGCAGTTATTATTGGAGGGGGTGCAATGGGCGTTGGACTGTTGTATCACCTAGCAAAGGAGGGGTGGAAGGATGTGGTACTGGTTGAAAAGGGTGAATTGACTTCCGGTTCAACCTGGCACGCTGCGGGACTTATTCCTCATTTCATCGGCTCTCTTAATATGGCCAAAATACATTTATACGGAGCAGATTTATACAAGAAGCTGGAAAATGAAACAGGTCAGGCTACAGGATGGCATGGATGCGGAGCAATACGACTAGCCATAGATAAGGATCAGGTAGATTGGTTCCATTATGTAAAGGGCGTGCTTGATCAAGTTGGCGCAGAATGCCATCTGCTTGGGCCAGATGAGATTAAAAAAGTACATCCACTACTTGAAACTGACGGGTTCCTGATGGGTGCTTATACTACAGGGGATGGGCACACAGATCCCAGTGGTGCAACTCAGGCAATGGCAGTCGGTGCTAGAAATCAAGGAGCTGAAATTTACCTGAATAACCGAGTAACCGATACAAATTTACTCCCTTCAGGAGAGTGGGAAGTTATCACTGAAAAAGGTTCTATAATCTGTGAGCATCTTGTAAATGCCGCAGGCTCTTTTTGCGAACAGGTTGGTATGATGGCCGGTATCAAGGTTCCCATGGTCAACATGGTACATCAATACCTGATGACAGAGACAATTCCTGAAGTAGCTGCACTGGAAAAAGAACTTCCGGTGGTTCGTGACCCTCGTTCTTCCTGTTACTATCGACAAGAGCAAAGCGGTCTGATAATTGGCCCCTACGAAATGAATGCCAAAGCATGGGGACTTGAAGGTATTGACTGGAGTTTTGACAACGCACTTCTTCCACCGGATATGGAAAGACTCGAACCACATCTGGAATTGACCGCAAAGAGCCTTCCTGTTTTTGAAACTGCAGGTATCAAGAAGGTTGTTAGCGGTCCTATAACTCATACACCTGACGGTAATTTCCTTCTTGGTCCTGCCCCTGGGCTGAGAAATTACTGGATGTGCTGCGCAGCAAGCATTGGTATTACTCAGGGTCCAGGCTGCGGCAAATATCTGGCACAATGGATGGTTCATGGACAAACTGAAATCAACGTCCGTGAAATGGATCCACGTAGATACGGAGAATGGGCATGCGGGAAATATGCTCTGGAAAAATCTATAGATGAATACGAGCACATGTACGCCACCCATTATCCAGGAGAATTTCGTGATGCCGGTCGTCCAGTCCGTCCTACCCCAATTTATAAAAAACTCAAAGTACATGGGGCTGTTTTTGCAGAAACATTTGGCTGGGAAAGGGCAAAATGGTTTGATTCCAGCGGTGATGGTGAGAAATACAGTTTTCGCAGAAACAACTCCTATGAAATTGTGGAAAAAGAATGTATGGCAGTTCGCGAAAGAGTTGGTCTATTGGATTTGACATGCTTTGCAAAGTACGAGATAGAAGGGAGTGATGCAGAAACTTTCCTACAACGCATCTGCGCCAATCACATACCTAAGAGACAGGGGGGTATAGCACTAGTCCACATGCTCACTGAATTAGGAGGTATAGAGTGTGAAGCTACCATCACAAGGATTGATGAAAATAAGTACTATGCACTCTCTGGAGCAATTGCTGAAATACATGACCATGACTGGCTGTACCATCATATACTGCCAGATGAAAAAGTGTCCCTCAGAAACGTAACTGATGAATATGGTGTTCTTGTTCTTGCAGGTCCACGATCTCGTGATTTGCTTTCAAAACTTACAGATGCAGATTTGAGCAATTCTAATTTCCCATGGCTGCGAGGAAAAACAATTGATGTATCAGGGATAAAAACATTGGCTCTTCGAGTTTCCTATGCAGGTGAATTAGGTTGGGAACTGCACATACCCATGCAAAAAGTGAAGGAACTTTATGATACTTTGATGGATAAAGGTAGTAAGTTTGGCATTTCAAATTTTGGTACTTACGCCATGAATTCGCTTAGAATGGAAAAAGCCTACAAAGGATGGGGCAGCGAACTTACCACAGAAATAACACCCATTGAAGCAGGACTTGAACGTTTTGTTGATTTTAACAAGTCATTTATTGGTCGTGAAGCCACCCTTTCTCGTAAATTATTAGGAATAAATACAAAACTTGTTTATATGGAAGTAGACGCAGATGATACAGATTGTCTTGGAAACGAACCAGTCTTAAATGGTGAGCAGATAATTGGTGTGACCACAAGCGGTGCCTACGGACATTCAGTAAGAAAAAGCCTGGCCTTTGCCTACGTAAACCCACAATACGCTAATTCAGGAACAAATTTTGAAATTAGAATTCTTGGTCAGAAGCGCTCAGCAACTGTACTTAATGAAGCTGCTTATGATCCACAGAATTTACGTTTAAAAGACATTTAATCTGCATCATAATTTATAGTTCTTTTAGCAAGTTTTACATAAAAATATTTATACAAGATTTTCGAACCTTGCTGGGGAAATAGTATCAAGAACAAATCCTACCCACAACTTTATCAATAACGACAATTTAAGATAATTTAAAAGAAAGCCGTAGATCACTGTATTAAATAATGGATAATTCAGCACACCATAATTATTACCACATTGATGTAAAACCAGTCTCTGGTGCACTTGGTGCTGAAATTAATGGTGTTGATATTTCTGATCCGCTTGACGCAGAAGTGGTGGCTGAAATTAGAAATGCCCTACTGAACCATCTGGTAATTTTCTTTCAAAATCAGTTGATCACCCCGCAGCAGCAGCTCAATTTTGCAGAACTGTTCGGCATCCCTATGGAATACCCGCAGCTAAAAGGATTACCCGAATGTCCTCTGGTAACAGAGGTAATAAAACTTGAGCATGAAAAATTGAACTTTGGAGGTGTATGGCATTCAGATACTACTTATCTCCAGCAGCCTCCGATGGCAAGCATTCTATACGCGATTGAGATTCCTCCTTACGGTGGGGATACACTGTTTGCCAACCAGTACATGGCCTTTGATACTTTATCTGAAGGTCTTAAGAAGCTACTTTCTGAACTTGTCGCAGCTAACACTTCCTCAAAGCTAGAAGTCTCCATGACACGAGATGAACGAATGCGCGAGGCAGGAATGGAACTTAATATTTTAAGCGCTTTACACCCTGCTGTTCGAACACATCCTGAAACAGGAATCAAAGCCCTCTATGTCAATAAAGCTCACACCACTCATTTCGAAGACTGGACAGAGGAGGAAAGTAAATCACTACTGGAATTTCTATTTCACCACCAAGTCAGAGAGGAGTTAACGTGCAGATTTCGTTGGGAGAAAAATTCACTAGCTTTTTGGGATAATCGTTGTGTTCAGCACTACCCTATAAATGATTATCAGGGCTTCCGAAGAATAATGCATCGCGTAACCATCGCAGGAGATGAGCCCTACTAATAATTTTTCTTATTTTCTTCAAGGAATCCGTCTAGACTTGCTGATATTTGTGCACCGACCAAAACTACAACCCAGGAAATGAAAACCCATACAAAAAGCAAAGGTATAACTGCAAGAGCACCATAAATCGCTTGATAAACAGGAAAATTAATGAAATATAGTGCGAATACTGATTTTGAAAGTTCAAATAATAAAGTGGCAATCAAAGCTCCAAATACTGCACTCCAAAAATGAACTTTAGTGTGGGGAACTACAATATATAGAAGCAGGAAAAAAAGGAATGAGCCCAGAAAATGCATTGAAGAAAGTATAAGCTTAATTGCAGATAATTCAGAACCTTCTTCTATACCACCTAAAGATACCAGATAGGAGTTTGCAGCCAGACCAGTGCCAAGTAGAACAGGACTGGAAATTAATACTACAATATAGATGGAGTATGAAAGGATAATACCTCGATTTTTTCCTACACGCCAGATTTGATTTAACGTGTGATCTATGGATGAAAGAAGAAGTAATGCAACTACTAGAAGTACTATTAATCCAAACGGAGTCATCCTGGTTGCATTATCTACAAATGATAAAATTTGTTCTTGTACTACGTCTCCTAGTTCAGGCACAAAATTCGTAAAAACAAACTCCTCAACTTCTTCTTTTAACTTTTCAAAAAAGGGGAAAATTGAAAATAACGAGAAGATAACTGCAAGAAGCGGTACCATTGAGAGTAGAGTTACATATGAAAGATATCCTGAATAGTATAAAATACGGTCTTCATGGAAACGCCTCAGGAGATACGGGAAATAACTCCGGATAATTTTTTTTACTTTAATCCAATTACTGAAAAAAGCCAATTTACTATCCTCTTTGATATACATCAAAACCTCTAAGTTCCGTCATTAATAACGGTTTATCACCAATTTCGATAGTTTTCCTATAATATTAAGTTATCGATCAACTTAACATTAAAGCAATTAATAAATAAACTAGGAAATACTAATTTGAAATAATCATTTTGTATTTATGAAATACTATTTTTTTAATTGCAATAAGTGAGCTTATTTTCAAAAACTTAATATATAATTTTATAAAAATCTTAAACACTGACCGATGAGAAAACAAAGGCAAAGAATCTTGTGCTTGTCACACATGAACCATAAAATGAAGCTAATAAAATATATAAAGCGTTTTTTACGATTTTAAAATAATTTCTGAACAATCTTTGAAAGTAATGATGTCAAAAAGGAATCAATTTCTGCTAGTACTTTCTTGTGCTTCGATAATGATTGCAATCAGCATGGGGACACGGCACGGAATGGGTTTGTTTCTCGAACCAGTGACTTCCGCGCTAGGCGTTGACAGGGAGACTTTCAGCCTTACTGTAGCCTGGCAAAACCTTATTCATGCTCTGCCTATTTTTGGAATTCTTTCAGACCTACTTGGATTCAGGCGTATAGCTCTACTTGGAGGTGTGGTATACGGAGCTGGATTATGGCTTGCTTCTCATAGTGAAACAGCACTAGGACTATATACAAACCTTGGGGGCGTTGTGGGTATAGGAATAGGGTTATCAGGAATGATAGTGGTAATGGGTGCAGTTGGCCAAGTTGCTCCCCCGGAACGCAGGAGTACTGCTTTCGGAGTGGTTACAGTTGCCTTCTCAATTGGGATGTTTGTAATGGCACCACTAATCCAGTATTTGATAAATTATTATGGATGGAGCAGAGCACTGCAGGCCGGAGGTGGGCTTGTGCTAATAATCTCATTGCTTGCTCTAGGTCTTCCGGGAAATACATCTAAAAGAGAAAAAAATACTGAACCTAAAGCCGACTCAGAACTTACGTTACTAGAAACTATCAATGGAGCCATGAGCCATTCTGGATACTTACTGCTTAATGTAGGATTTTTTGTCTGCGGTTTCCATGTGGCCTTCATAGGTACACATCTTCCCTCTTTTCTTCAGTCTGAGGGAATTTCAGTGAGTACAGCCTCCTGGGCATTGGCAATGATTGGACTTTTTAACATGTTTGGTTCCATGATTTTTGGCCGAATGGGTGATTCTTTAAGTAAAAAAAACCTGCTTAGTCTGCTATACACGCTTCGTTCAATTGTTATTGCAGGCTTTATTGCAATTCCGATTAATGAAATAACCGCTATCGTTTTTGGGGCAGCTATTGGCTTCTTTTGGCTAGCCACAGTACCCCTCACAAGCGGTATTGTAGCCCAAGTATTTGGGACACGGTATCTCTCAACCCTATGGGCAATTGTTTTTTTCAGCCACCAGATCGGGGCCTTTCTTGGAGTCTGGCTTGGAGGACGTGTATATGATACAACTGGCTCATATACTCCAGTCTGGCTTGCCTCCATCGCGCTTGGACTTCTTGCAGGGATTATTCACCTTCCAATACGCGAACACCCCTGGAAGTCCCCTGCTCTTAAAATGCAGCCATCAGGTGGTGATTGAAAAAAATAAATTAAATTACTTGATTGAAAAGTCTTCCAAGATTTTCAGAATTGTCGAGAATACCAGCCAAACGTAGTAAATGCCACGCGAGAGCATGGTTACTTGATGTAACCGGTTTTCCCAGATATTTTTCAGCAGATTCAATAACAGAAGCGGCACGCAAATTTGTGCATGATACAAATACACCTTCACAATCATCTCTCGCACCTATTTTTTTAACAGATTCAAGAATTGAATTTGGCGTAATTCTTCCTACAACAAAATCATCCGACTCATAAAAAGAAGCTGTTAAAGGAACTTCAAATCCTTCTTCCATTAAATTGTTACGCATTGCTTTAGTGATGCTTGGTTCATAAGGTGTAAGGAAAGCAATTCGCTTAATCCCCAACGCTCTAAATGCTGCTTTACATGCCGTTAGTGGATTTGTAACAATAATACCTGGATGTGCAGTTCTAATAGCCTTCGTAACTTGATCTTCACCAATAACAGTTGTCCCTGATGTACAGCCGTAACCAATAACATCAAAATTAAATGAATCCGGCAGTAACGATGCTGTGATAGGCAGCTCTGTCTCCATTTTGGCAAGTGTCTTTTCTGTTATATGCATTTGGTTGGGTATGCGTGCGTGATACAATGCAACCCCTTCAAAATTCAGCAGCGTACGAAATTCCAGCTCCAGAGTTTGATCACTACTAAGAACTATCATTCCAATGTTGGCTCTGGCTCCCAGTCCTAAGTCAGTCTTGAATTTCAGTTTTAGTATACCCTCAGGTGATGTCTCTTCCAATTGCATTTATATCTGTAAAAGTTTTGACCAAAGAATTATGCCATAGTCTGTATTTTGGCTTTTGTATTAAAATTATGAAATTTAGTGATCAAATGATTCAATGCGGAATATTATCAATCATTTCTCTGAAGCACAAGGTTAGTGTCAGACCGCAAAATAAATGAAATCTTTTTTAATCAGCGCAGTCTTTTTATTTTTTTTAATTGGAACATTACATCTAAATATTTTTCTAAAAACAATAAATAGACTCGTTTTTTTTAACGTTTAATTC
>Ga0208261_1000703_pt1 | contig 12802 bp, 17 predicted proteins | sample Knorr_S7_td_DCM__FD_185595 | JGI IMG/M metagenome (GOLD analysis project Ga0208261, IMG submission 185595) | Marine microbial communities from Southern Atlantic Ocean transect - Knorr_S7_td_DCM_ad_131m_LV_B (SPAdes) (version 3) | ecosystem: Environmental > Aquatic > Marine > Oceanic | place...
TGCATACTCGAGACCATGTTCTGTCATTGCATGAGCTGTTCCCGGCCCTATAGCGGCGAACTTAACATTACCGAAAAATAAGGAGCTATTGCTTAACCCACCCTCATCGGAGCTATGGTGGCGCATCCAATCAACTCTGTGCCTGATAAATCTCTCAACACCATTAGCTGATGTAAAAATTACCCATTCATATTTCAAGCGTCCGTGTCCTGAAAAATCATCAGAACCAATCGGTGTAATTCCTTCTGTAAAAACCCTATTAATTGGTCTTAGATCTGGGGGGTCAGCTATTTCAATTGTCGGGATTGGGAAGGGTATTGCCCCATAAAGGAGAAGCTGGGTTTCTATTTGGTTTATTTGATGCCTTGCTCTCGTAAGTACAATTTTCTTTCCAGTTAGAGAGCTGTGTTTCCCGGGTGTCATCTTCTCCGATGCCCCTTCTGAAAAAATTTCGCATATATATTCATTATGGTTGAAATAAGCGCCTCGCCCCTCTCTCTATTAATGCATTAGCGGCAAATTCTCCTAAATCTGTTGCATCATCTCCGGTTCTATCGTCAGTTAAAATTGTCTCTCCATCTTCATTAGCTACAAGTGACCGAAGACGTATTTGGCTATGTTCATGAATCGCATAGCATGCAATTGGGCTTTTGCAGTCAGCGCCTATTTGGGCGAGGAAGGATCTTTCAGCGTCAATTTCTGTTCGAGTAACAGGGTCCTGAATCTGCAGAAGAAATTCGATTGTTTTAAGGTCTTTTGTCCTGGCCTCAATTCCCAAAGCTCCCTGACCAACTTGAGGAAGCATGATTTCAGGTTCAAGAATTTCTATAGCTTTCGGCTGAAGCCCTAACCGCGCTAGCGCTACTGCAGAGACGATAATGGCATCAAAGTTTTCTGCCTTGGCTAATCTTGTTTCAATATTCCCTCGAAGTTCGTGAAATGTGAGGTCGGGCCGAAGAGCTGATAACTGGGCTTTTCTCCGGACAGAACCAGTAGCTACATTGCCGCCTATCGGCAACTCATCTAACGAAGACCCGACAAGTGCATCCCTAGGGTCTCCCCTTCTAGGAACTGCAATTAGCTGTAACCCGTCAGGTGTTGTGGAAGGAAGGTCCTTCAGTGAATGTACAGCAAAATCTGCACGGTTTTCTAGAACAGCGTTTTGTACCTCTTTCGCAAAAACACCTTTCCCGCCGATCTGATGAATAGGAGCTTCTTGATCTCTATCACCAGAGGTAAGCACAATTAATGGCTCGACGTCCACACCGAGAGGCTTGAGGAGCGTGGCAACATGTTGTGTTTGCCATAAAGCAAGAGGACTGCCACGCGTAGCAGCGACAAGTTTCATTTTTCTAATCTACGTGATGAAAAGCTTAGATGTTGAATAATTCACGAAGAGCTTCTGCAAGTCGATCACCGCGAGGTGACCCAGCAGCCTCATTCATCGCAATAGTGGGTTCATGCAGAATCTTTCCCAATATTCCTTGAGTAAGAGACTCAACTGCATCTCGCTGCTCATCAGACAAATCAGCAAGCCGACTTTCGAACCGCTTAAGTTCTGCCTGCCTAATTTCTTCAGCTCCATTCCGGAATCCAGCTATTAGCGGAGCAACTTGACGGGCAGACTGTTGTTCAAGGAATCGAGCTACCTCTTCAGAAATAATCTCTTGAGCTGCCAAATATGCACCATCATTTTCAATTAGAGAATTTTTGGCACGTAACGACCAAAGGGCATCAATATCAAGAAGAGTGATTCCATCAATAGAAGCAGCTGCGGGGTCGACATCACGAGGTACGGCAATATCGATAATTAGAAGTTCATTTCTTTCTCTGCTCTCCATTATTGCCTCAAGGCGTGCTCGATCAAATATTGTGGAATCTGAAGCAGTTGAAGTTAGAAGAACATCACAGCTAGAAAGCGCTTCATTTAGTTTTTCAAATGGAACGGCATCTGCATCAACTTGTTTGGCTAGTTTGTGAGCACGTTCAAAGCTCCGATTGACAAAAGAGATATGGCCGGTTTCCAATTTAGCTAAGGAAGTTGCGACACCTTCACCGACTTCTCCAGCACCAAGAACAAGAACCTTTCGATCTGCTAAACCCCCATATAGGTGATGAGCCATTTCAACACACGCTTGTGCAACGGAAGAGCTGTTCCTTGACAGATCAGTTTGTGTTCGTACTCGTTTTCCGACTTCTAGAGCTTTGCGGAATGCTTCATTGATCACGGTTCCACAGGCACCTTCTTCTCGGGCTCGCTCCCATGCAACTTTCACTTGATGTTGAACTTCGTTTTCGCCAACAACGGCCGAGTCAAGACCACAAGTGACCGAGAAGAGGTGTTGGATGGCTTCAGCGTCATAATGAGCGTAGAGGTAATCGTTGAAACTTTCCGGCGCTACTTGAGCAGTTTCAGCGAGGAAATCGCGAACATCTTGATAGGCGCCATGAAATTTCTCTGCATACACGTAAACTTCGGTCCTGTTGCATGTTGAAAGGACGATTGCTTCGCTTATATTGCGACAACCTTGGACTCCAGCTAGAGCCTTAGGTAATGCTTCTTCTCCGATAGCGAATTGCTCGAAGAGGTCGAGGGGCATTGTCCTATTATTTACACCGATTACTACAAGAGACACGCTGTGAGGGCCTTTTCTAATTTACTAGCCAATATGGGCTATACCTAGCTTCGCCGAGACTTAAGAAATCTGCCAAATTGAAACCAATTTTTTGATTTCAGATTTATCTATTTTTTTCGCCTCACTTCTAACATACCTTGTTTTTTATCAGGAGGGGAGTCCGGTGATTAAGAATCTGATGCCTTATTTTCTATCTTGCTAGAAAAAATAACTGTGTCACTGATGCAATAAGAATCACTGCTATCAGTACAAATACGGCAATTGTTGTAGCGTTCCTCATCGTTCCCTTCTAAGAGTAACTGGAACGATATTTTTACGATTTTCTTCTGCAGGCTTGAGCTCGATCTGCTGGCCTTCATGAAGTTTTAATTCTTCCGCTGCGGAGCGTCCGTACATCGAAATACTAAGAAGCCCACAGGAATCCACAATAAGGCCCACTTCGGAACTAGGGATTGCCTCGAATGTTTTAGCCGTTGTCACTCGTCTCGACACTTCTCCGAATCGAAGCATAAATGTTTCCCCGAGTTCTTGAATGTCTTCTGGAGCAAGATTGAGTTGTAGATTCCCGAAACGGTCTTCCCAAAGCACTTCTGCAGAAACTATTTCTCCATTAACTCCACCTACTGGAAGTATTCCAGGCTGAAGGGAGTGAACGGGGATTAAGTCCCCTAATTCATCAAGTGGGATACCTAGAGTTAGGTGAGCTGCTACAGGTGCAAATATATCTCTACCGGCAAATGTGGCGGAGAGGGAAGGCAAGTGAAATTTAGGATTAGTAAGTTCTACAGCACGCGTAGACTCCCCTAGCATTGCTACTGCTGGGGGCAGCAAACCGTTATCAGGGCCGACTAAGACATAGTCACCGCCATTTACCTCAATCGCTACTTCCTTGCGTGACCCACCTACACCGGGGTCAACTACTGCAAGAACAATACCTTTGTCTAAGTACTGTGCTGAACGTGCAAGGGTTAAGCCACCCGATCGAATATCGTGAGCTTTAATTTCATGAGTGATGTCAATTAATTTTGAATTAGGTGCAAGCGAATGAATTACTGATTTCACAACACCTACAAATTCGTCTTTAGTTCCGAAGTCACTGAGGAAGCTGATTGTAGGGTTCCGTGTACTTTCCATGATCCAATCGTATTGGAATGGCAGGAATTCTAGACAGATTTTTTGAGAATAAGATTAACCCGTCTGGTTATATCGATCTGCAAGATATTGATCTACATCGCTTTCACGGATTCGGTATGATTTACCAACTCGGGCAGCACGAATCTCACCAGCCTTGATCAATCTATAAACTGTCATCGATGAAACTCTCATGAGGTCCGCAACCTCACTTACTGTCATGAATTCTGATGAGTTCTTCGAGACGTTCGACATCTTCTTCCTTAAAGGCTGTTCGGCGTCACCTTAGGGCATTGAGAAAAAAGTGCAAATCCAACAGCAAATTCAAAGAGAGAATTCAGGATCCGAGTTCTTCAGCTCTTTGTGTAGCAGCTGAGACCGCGTCGATAAGAATTTCTTGGAATCCCGTCCGTTCAAAAATAGATATTGCAGCGGCAGTAGTTCCATTTGGTGATGTAACCGCCTCACGGAGTTCCGTTGGGCTTTCACCTGATTGTGAAAGAAGAGTCGCTGCCCCAAGAAGTGTTTGACGGACAAGAAGATCTGCATTTTCGTAATCTAATCCTTCATTTATTCCGGCCATTACTAGAGCTTCTGCTAATGCAAAAACATAGGCTGGGCCAGACCCACTAACGCCTGTTACAGCATTCATAAGCTTTTCCTCTAAAACAGCTGTTTCACCGACTGCTGCGAAGATGGACACTGCCCATTCTATATCTGCAGTTGAAGCGTGCGTTCCCGGCGATAGTACTGACATCCCCTCATTCACCATTGCCGGAGTGTTGGGCATAACACGAATCACGCTTGTCTCTGGAGGAAGGGAATTCTCCAATGTTGTGATGGTTACACCTGCTGCAATAGAAATGAGACGCTCAGGAGAAGCAACCGACAGCAATTCGCAAACATTTTGTATCTGATTTGGTTTTACTGAAACTAGTACGTCATTGGCTTTTTCTGGACTTGTGATGACCCTGAGCCCAGGATACGCCTTTTCTAATTCTTCCCTTCTTTCCTCTATGGGTTCAACAACCGTAATACCAGCTGGATCTGCCCAACCGGCACTGATTAATCCAGCGGCTAAGGCCTCCCCCATCTTTCCTCCGCCTACGATCATTAGTTCTGTAGCCATATATAAAAACTAGTAGGTTGGTGGCTATAAAGGGTTAAATATCGAAAACTCTTGCGGCCTTAATCAGTGAGGTTATTTTTAAAGCGACTTGCGAAACCAAGACGGAGTGCTGGTTTAAAACATTCTTCTACAGCTTTATAAATTGTCCCAAGAACCCAATCGAGAGTGTCACTACTTATGACTTCACTATTTATCTGGCCAGATAAATAAACAGCTTCTTCGCTACCGACTCCAAATGAAACACCATATAGTTTTGAATTTTTACGAAGTAGATATTGGAAGACATCCTGCCTATTCTCTTCGGGGGAAGGCATAAAATAGGTTTCAAAATGAAAAGTCCGTTGTCCAAGCGTGAATAAAACCATGGAGTTATCCTTATCTTCGCCGGAAATCCGAACATACCATCGACTTTCATTTTTATTATGTTCGACTGACTGGACAAGGGTTTTGCTGCTCAATTGGTTGTCAAGCCACCCACTTATAACTTCTGTGAGTTCGGAAAGTCTCTCCGGAGAAATAGGCAATTCAGACATGCATTTATCTGCAGTCGACTAATGCTCTAGAGGTCACAGAGCTGTACAAGTTAAGAATCTGGTCAGATGTTTTTTCCCATGAGTATTGTTGAGCTTTCTCGACAGCGTTCATAGCGATTTCTGCTCCGTGTAACGGATTCTCAAGAATTTGACGGGCATAGTGAGCATATAGTTTAGGGTCGCGCTCATTTACGAGATAGCCGGTCGTTCCATGAAGGACAAGGTCCTGGAGTCCGCCGACAGAAGCTGCAACGACTGGGGTTCCACATGCGGCAGCTTCAAGAGCAACTAGACCAAATGACTCAGCCTTACTAGGAACAACTACCACATCTGAGGCTCGATAATAGGTGCTGAGTATGTGGTGAGGTTGAGGGGCTATTAGGCGAACTTGCTGCTCTAGATCTAATTCCTTAATTCGCTGCTTGAGTTTACTTACTTCTTTGTCTCCTCCTGTGCCACTTGCGCCACCAACTATCAGAAGAACTCCATTATCAGTTTGTAACTCCGCAAACATTTCTAGAGCCAAGTCCACACCTTTTAGCGGTTGCAACCTCCCCACGTACGTCACAACGGGGCCACAACCAAGGCCGATGGCTGATCGAGCCGCATCTTGGTTTCCAGGGGCAAAAAATGCATGTTCTACGCCGAGTGGAACGACGGCAACTCTTTCTTGGGGTGCGGCGTAGAGATCTTTCAGTTGATTTGCTTCGGCAACGCTGTTTGCGACCACAATGTCAGAACAATCAATAATTTCCTGTTCCTTTTTGATTCGGTCTCTCGGTTCAAACTCACCTGATGTAATCTTTGTTTTTCCAAGAGTGTGAAAGGTCGTAACGAGTGGGACACCCAGCCGATGCTTCAGTGCATGACCAGAAATTCCTGATAGCCAGTAGTTTGCGTGCAACACATCAACATTAGAACGAAGTATTAGGTCTCTTTCTACTCCTTCAGAGAACTCATCGACGACATCGACAAGTTCGTTCTTTTTGAGCTCTGGGCTACCAGCGTCGATATGAACTAATCGGACTCCGGGCTCGATTAGCTCCTCATCCGGTAAAGCACTTTTCCAGCGGCGAACATAAACAGAACACTTCGCTCCTTTATGCGCTAGGGAACTAACAAGTTCCCTAATGTATACGTTCATACCTCCAGAGTCGCCATGACCGGGTTGGATGAATGGGGAGGTATGCAATGACAGGATTGCTATATGCTGATCTCCGTGGTTTCTTTCAGTATTGCCCACCGGATTTATGCTACTACTCATATGCGCCACCTGAAACAGGAGGAAGTATTGCTACTTCATCGCTATCAAATACTTTGTCATCCTCCTTGGCTGGGTTTCCGTTAACCCAGATTCGGCAAGCGGGCAATATTGATGCAAAGTCCGGACCAAACTTTTCAACTGCTAGCCCAACAACTTCTCCAACAGTCTCAGCATCAAAATCTATTTGATTTACTCCGGCAATTTCTCGAATCGATGCAAACAAACGTAAAGTAACCACAAGTAAAGACTACCGTGTGGAAATTATGACCCGATTGTTTCTTGTAAGACATGGCCAATCCGAATGGAATGCACTTGGAAAATGGCAAGGACAAGCAGACCCTCCCCTGAGCGAACTCGGAGCTAAGCAAGCTTTCCAAGCTGCATCACAACTTCCTGCATTTGGCCTCCTCGCAGCTTCAACTTTGGAAAGAGCTATGCAGACAGCAAACATTTTCGCTGAAGCCACGGCATGGAATCGAGAAGACATAGTTGTTGAGGACAGAATTAAGGAAAGGGATGCTGGGGCTTTTAGTGGCCTTACTCGAGTGGAGATTGATCAGCAATTTCCTGGATATCTAGGGAACGATATTTGGCCCGATGATTGGGAGCCCGATAAAAATTTAGTCGATCGCCTTTTAGTAGGCTTAGAGAGGGTCACTTCTCTTATAGACCAATCTTCAAACATTAAAAACAAAGATGTTGTAGCAGTTTCTCATGGAGGGTGTATCTACGCATTAGAAAATCTGTGTGGAGAGAGATACGAACGGATCCCAAATCTTGCAGGTCGATGGTTTGAAATATCAGCTACTAATATCACTCTTGGTGAACGAATGCATCTTCTGCCGCCGGAAGAGGAAACTCTTGCAGATCATCTAATTATTTAGATTATTTGGTACCTCCGGTGGGATTCGAACCCACGATCTTCGGATTAAAAGTCCGCTGCCTTACCAGGCTTGGCTACGGAGGCAAATTTTTCACTCATTCAATGGAAGAGTCTAATGATTCTATTAGCCTGTTCTCCTATATGGTACGAATTGAGTTTGAAACTTTCTAATTAATTTCTGTTTCTATGGTCTCGAGAAACTGACAGGGGTCGACATTCTTAAGAGCAAATACCTTTTCAGCACTATTTAGAACCATCTCTTCATTAAGCTCGCCGACCTCAAGACTTTCTTCGAGCCAATCCAAAAGTGTCGAAACTTGACTCGGGTCTGAAATCATAATGATGTCGACCCCTGCACTTAGCGCCATCACCGCTGCTTCTGGGATTGACCATCTATCTGAAATTGCACCCATCCCCAATGAGTCTGTGAGGACTAGTCCATTGAAAGACAATTCGTTACGTAAGAGATCTTCGATGGCTGCGCTAGACAGTGAAGCTGGTAGGTCACCCGTTAAGCCAGGAACGACAAGATGGCCGACCATGACGGCATGACTATCTTTCAACAGTTCTTGATATGGGAGAAGATCTACTTCACGTAAACTCTCAATGCTGGGTGTTGTAGGTAATCCAAAATGACTGTCCTGTGAAGCACGTCCATGACCTGGAAAATGTTTTAATACTGGTAGGACACCAGCCTGCTCAAATCCTGAAATTACAGCTCCAGCATTACGAATTACTGACTGAGGATCATTTGAAAATGATCTATCACCAATTCCAGGACCTTGTCCTACATCCACTACAGGAGCTAATACGATACTGACACCTAGGTCCAATAAGTCTTTCCCATATTCGAAAAACATCTGTTCAATATCCTCTAGTGGAATCGATGACAGTACAGAAGCTGAAGGAAGAATCCCAAGTTCAGCCCTGAGTCTTTGGACTCTTCCTCCTTCTTCATCAGATGCAATCATTAATGGAATAGGAGCGTCATGTGAACTTTCATTGAGGCTACCTAGTTCTTGTCTACTCGGTGATCCTAAAATCCCCATAAAACCTATTTCGTGATTCTTAGATAACTGCTGAACTAGTTGGAAGTCGTTCGGATACGCAAGTGTCATAATAAGTTGACCCAACAAATACTGCCTTGGGACTTTAGAAAGACAATCTCTTTCCGAAGGCTCAGGAGTTGCAGTTGGCTCAGGAGTTGCAGTTGGCTCAGGAGTTGCAGTTGGCTCAGGAGTTGCAGTTGGCTCAGGCATTTCGTTCTGCTCTCGACCTTCGGTGGAGGAGACTTCCTGGTTTATGCTCGTGGAACAAGAAAGAGCTATCAGTATTAATACTTGAGATAGAAAGAAACGAAGCCTCACAGCGCTAGGTTATGAGAATAAAGGGATTTCCACTACTAAAGAAAGATATTGAAACAATGGCAATACTTATAGATGATCCCATTTGGCCTTTTCGAGGAGAACATTGGGCTCATCTTGTTAGTGATCAAAGTTACGAAGAGCTACACCAGTTTGCTGGAAGCATTGGTATTCCTAGACACACCTTTCAAGGAGATCATTATGATATCCCAGAACGCCTATGGCGAACTGCTGTAGATGAAGGAGCAGTACCTACTGATCCACGTGTTCTGGTCAAAAGATTAAGGGAAGCAGGCTTACGGAAAAGAAAATCAGCTAATCAGTAAACAAGTTATGGGCAAATTAACATTCACTCGTAAAGATCTGGAAGAATAGACAATAGCCAACTGGGCTCAATCTCAGGAGAGACAAGAAAAACTTTTTGATGCAAAACGAAAATATTCAACTCATCCTTCCACCTTCTGAAGACTTTGAAGCAGTAGCACAAACCACAATTGCTCACTTAGCAATCCGCAGGGGATTTACTCTTAATGAAGTCGAAGATTTACGACTGATAATGGCAGAAACAACAAGGCTTCTATTGAAATCCGAGAAAAGTGAGAACGTCTATTTAAGTTATGAGGTAACTAAGGAGCATTTGACGCTAGAAGCTCATCTCGACGAGTCTGCTGTTAGCCCTTTGCCTCAAGAAGGTATTGAACGATTTACGAAAGTGGTAGGTGAACTCCTTGACAACTTTCGAATTGATAACGAAAAAAACTATATCTACTTGAAAAAGTACCGGTTGGGCGATGGAAACTAATTCAAGCCCGTAGAGCCGAAGCCGCCTTCTCCTCGTTCACTTGTGGGCAAAGAATCGACTTCATCAAATTCGACTTGCTCTACTTTCTGGATAACTAGCTGGGCTATACGTTCACCTCGGACAATGTCAAAGGGTTCGCTGGGGTCAGTGTTTATAAGTAAAACCTTCAGCTCACCTCTGTAGCCGCTATCTATCAGTCCAGGAGTATTGAGAACCGTAACTCCATTTTTTACAGCTAAACCACTCCTAGGTTGAACAAAGCCTGCATATCCCTCCGGTATAGCCAACGCGAGACCTGTGGGCACTAAGGCTCTTCCTCCGCCAGGGTTAATGGTTATATCTTCTGCAGAGAGTAAGTCACAACCGGCATCTCCAGCTTTCGCATATTTCGGTAAAGGCAAGTCGGGATCTAAACGTTTTATAGGAAGCTTCATCACTGGCGAAGGATACACCCCTCGAGAAGTTTGTGCTTAATAGAACAAGATTCTTCTATGCGCATGAAATGGCTAAGAATGCTTTAGAATCAGCGAACATGCTTGCTTGGATTGATCTTGAGATGACCGGACTAGACCCCGATGTACATGTCATTGTGGAAATTGCGACACTAATTACAGATGATCAACTAAATCTCATAGCTGAAGGTCCTGATCTCGTCATATCTGCAACTGAAGAGCAGCTAGAAAAAATGGATCCCGTAGTTGTTGAAATGCATACAAAAAGCGGCCTACTTGATGAAATTAAAGCATCCAAAATCACTCTCGAAGAAGCTGGAAGCCAGACTCTTTCCTTTCTAATGGAGCATATTACTAAGAAGGGCACTGTTCCGTTATGTGGAAATTCAATTGGGACTGACAGAAGATTCCTAGCTAAGTGGTTACCTGAGATTGAGAATTTCCTGCATTATCGATCAGTAGATGTAACAAGTATAAAAGAATTAGGCAAGCGGTGGTTTCCGAAAGTGACTGGAGCAGCTCCGGAAAAAAATGGTGGCCATCGAGCCATGGATGATATTAAAGCTAGCTTATTTGAACTTCAGTATTACAGGGATAATCTTTTTATCGATTCAAATGAGGACGATTCAGCCCCTGAAAATACCTGAGAAAGGTCTGAAGATTTGACCCGCCCAATAAAGCAAGAACAGGAAACTGCCTCGGAGGATATATCTGAAGTTGCGGCGGGTGTTTTGAGAGCACAGCTTCCTGTCAACTTGCCGGGACTAGGCCATGTCAATTGCTACATCTTAGAGGATGAGGATGGAATCGCAGTCATCGACCCCGGTCTTCCAGGTAACGATTCATGGGAAGCCCTTACTGCAAGACTTAAAAAAGCCGGCTACAAGCCTGAGAATATTCATACTGCAATTGTGACTCATTCTCATTTTGACCACTTTGGTGGCGCAGAAAGAATCAGAGAGGTCTCTCACGCAGATATTCTTACTCACGAGCATTTTAGAAATGCATTTAATAGTAGAGAGCTTTTAGAAAGTGAGGATTCAAATGACTTAGATCCGAACTCTGAAGAAGCTCAGGAAAAAGTAATCGAACGAATTTTCTCAGAAAGGCTTCCATGGGGGTCAAAAAGGACAATGCCCTCTCGAGAGGAAATAGAACGCTTTAAAAAGATGGGCAGATTCAACTCTTCATGGTTCAAAACTCCAACTCCTACAATTGAAGTTAGTGATCTCGACACGATATCTCTTGCACGACGTGAGTGGATTGCCGTACATACACCCGGTCATACAAATGATCATTTGTGTCTATGGGACCCTGACAATGGCATAATGTTTTCTGGTGATCATGTCCTCCCAACCATCACCCCACATATAGGCGGTATCTCTCCAGAAAAGGATCCTCTAGCGAAGTTTTTTGAGTCATTGAAAAAAATGACGACTTATGAAGGCGTATCTATTGCCCTTCCGGCCCATGGGAACCCATTTATTGATCTTGGAGGTCGGGCAACGGAGATTATTGAACATCATGAAGAGCGTCTTGAAACTATTCGAAAAACAGCTGTAAATCTTCCTGATGGGTCTGTGAACGAATTCATGAAGGTGCTATTCAGCGAAAGGGCATGGGGAGATATGGCTGAAAGCGAGACATACGCTCACCTCGAACATTTACGCGAGTTAGGAGAATTACACAAAACTGAAATTGAAGGCATTTCTAGATACTCAATAGAGAAATCTCGCTAAAAAGAGCGCTACTACATTTAATTCATTTGACAAAGAGATAATGGGCTGCTCCTCTTGTCGGAAGGAATTTTTTGCTTTTAAGCCCTATTTCAGTTGATCTGGGGTGGAGGAGTGAAAGCCTTTGAATATGATTGGTAGTCCGAGTGATAAGGAAAGAGACAGCATGGTGTTGATTAAACGCACTTCCAGAAGTTTGGCTGATGCTAACTCTGCGCGCCTTGTTCCATCCCTAGAAGCACTGAGCAAATTTAGGCACTTCCCATCTCGATACTTTCTTAGTACCGCTAATGGCTTTGGTCATACAAGTCATTTTTGGTCTACGACCTATAAGCCTTATACCGGTCGGCCGAAGGAGTACGTCTTCTAAATAAGTTTAAAATATTTAGATTAAAGACTCGCAAGGCCGTCGGATAAATCCGGCGGCTTTCTTCTTTTTACTTAACAAACCAATGAAAGGAAATAGTAATGACATTGATAAATTTTGAAACCCCCCTCGAAGAATGGCAGGCATTAGCTAGCTGTGCAGGGATTCCTGGAAATGTAAGGAATATGTTCTTCTCTGAAGAAATCCACGAGATTAGCCAAGCGAAATCACTCTGCGCAACATGTCCAGTGATATCCCCATGTCTAAAGGGCGCAGTTGAAAGAGAAGAACCGTGTGGAGTGTGGGGAGGTCAATTATTCATGAACGGAAAAATCCTAATGATTAAACGAAGACGAGGAAGACCCTCGAAAATTCCACGCCCAGAAGAGCAAATGCCACAAGTACCTATCCCTGAAGACCTACAAGATCTCCTCAAGACTGCGTAGAACTACTGGGTGAACATCCTTATAAATTCATGGAGCAACGGGCAAAGCGAGCTCCAGCT